>ERZ894244.229-NODE-229-length-45747-cov-21.803467_pt1 | contig 45747 bp, 29 predicted proteins | sample MGYA00380299_ERZ894244 | MGnify/ENA primary metagenome ERZ894244 (study PRJEB32331, sample SAMN06328444) | human gut metagenome | biome: human gut microbiome; feature: stool | host: Homo sapiens | collected 2014-06-26 ... | reverse complement strand
AGCGGTATGGGCACTGAAACTACCAGTGCCACATACCGACGTACTCAAAACCCACGAGTCACAAAGTCTTTCTACTGATTTACTGGAATCCTAAAAGATTAGCAACTGTCCTCATCCCACCACACCTGACAAAAGTGTTCGATATTGACCAGTAAATGACCACTTTTTTATAAAATGACCAGTAAATGGTCACTTTTTGACCACTTTTTCACCGCAAATACTATATCGAACACTTGCTCCTTTTCCGTTTTTCACGATATAGCCCTTCTCTACCATCTCATCAATCACCTTTCTAGCGGAAGTTCTTGACTTATATCCACACACTTCTGCCGCCTTTCCTGTACTTATGCTGCCACGTTCAAAAATATAGTGCAGAATGGCTTCTTCTTTTTCACTCAACAATGACATTTTTTGTTCTAACGTTTGTTCTTCCACGCGCAAATCTGCTGCCCCCGGAATATATACAACCTGTCCAACTTCTAACTTTAAAGTGACACGGTCTGCGCGAACCGAAAAATCAAATTCAGGTTTTTTCCAGTTCTGCTCTTTCCATGCAGTCATAATCTTATCAACTCCACTGCCGGCACGCTCACCAACATTGACAAACCCAAACATCTTCAAAATATTCGGGTTTCTAGGATCGCTATTTCCTCCCGCATAAAATTCCTCTTTTGTGATTCGTATGGTTCCCGGATTTGAAATCGTTATCTCTTTTCCCTTCTTAACGACAACCACACCTCGTCTTTCGTAATAATTGGAATGTGCCAAAGCATTTGCCACAGCCTCTCCTAATGCCGCATGCACATCCACACGATCCACCCGGTATCCATCCTTGCGGTTTACAAAAGGTACTGCAATATCATCATCGATCCGATTAATTACTTTATAGTAAAAATCATAAAGATTACCGCTCCAATCTCCTTCATCAGAATGTGTCCGGAACAACCATCTAACAGATTTATCCTCACTTTCTTCGCGATAGTCTAAAAAATAATTTGGAAATACTTCTGTTATCCGGTAGGCTTCCCCAAAAAATAACAAACCTGCGATAGTCGGAGACAGTTCCCCTTTATTATTCTTGGCAACGGCCCGCAGTTTCATTAAAAATTCATCGTTTTCAAGTAAATTCCACGGATGTCCTTGATGCAATTGTTCAAATACAATCCGATACCCCTTAATGGTATCTGTATTCAACGCATCCAATTCCATATTATCTAATACTTCCGTATCTGTTCCACCATCTCGCTGATCTGCAAACATAGCTCGGACTGCTTCCTCTGAACACAGAAAATCCCCCTCGTAGTCCCTGCGATAAGTTCCTTTCATCGGATCAACACCAATATACACCGGCTTATCATGCCGGTCTGCTGCCGGAACATCAATTCTAAGAATCGTTTTCCCCTTATATCTTTACCAATAAATCCGCTCATAAAACCATCTTAGTAATTCAAATAATAAATTTACAATATGATATTATACTACCACATAACAAAATGTGAATCAACGACAAAAGCCCATCCGCAAGAGACAAACATTATCCTCTCTCAAGACGAATGGGCTTTTTCTATTTCCTTACTCTTCCGCTTTCAAATAATTTACATGCAGAAGTTCGTGGCTTCGTCCTTTCAAGACTCCATTTTCGTAGAGCTGGCTCACGACCGGATTTTCGCCGGAGCGTTTAATAATCGCAGATTTGTCTGCTTTATACATTCCGGTAGAGCGTTCCTGTTTGACGGACTGATAGCCAAATGGCTGACCGGCACCGCCGATACATCCATATGGACACGCCATAACCTCGACAAAATCAAAATGTTCTTCACCGGAACGAATCTTTTCAAGCAGATTATCCGCATTTCCAAGACCATTTACAACGCCGATTCGCAGTGTTTTTTCGCCGATTTCAACCTCTGCCACTTTGACACCTTCGAGACCACGGATACCGGTATACTCTAACTGGCGCATCGTCTCATTGTCCTGTGCCGCCACATGACGGAGTGCTGCTTCTGTCACACCACCGGTTACGCCGAAAATAACGCCTGCTCCGGAGTAAATGCTAAACGGCATATCCGGTGCACTCGGCTCAATTTCATCAAACTGGATTCCCAATTCTTTAATCATAAGAATCAGTTCTTTGGTTGTGATTACATAATCCACATCCGGCACATCATTTCGCTTAAATTCGTCTCTGGCTGCCTCGTATTTCTTTGCTACACACGGCATAACCGCAACCGATACCGTTTCTAAGCCGGCTTCTTTATCTGCCGGTTTGTAGTATTCTTTAATTACCGCCCCAAACATTTCCATTGGCGATTTGCACGTAGAAACGTAAGGAAGCATGTCACGGTGTTTTGTCTCTACAAAGCGAACCCAGCCCGGACAGCAGGAAGTAAATAATGGATATTTATTTCCGTTTGGATATGTATTTTCGCCATTTTCCAATTTGCGTACAAGCTCTGCTGCCTCTTCCACAATTGTTAAATCAGCTGCTACACTTGTATCGAACACAGTATCAAATCCACACATACGAAGTGCGGTATAAATTTTACCAATTGAGTTTTTGCCTGGTTTTAAGCCAAACTCTTCGCCAATCGCAACACGAACCGCTGGTGCAACCTGTGCAACAACACGCTTATTCGGAGCATACAAAGCCTGCCAAACTTGTTTTAAATCTTTCTTTATGGTAATTGCCGCCGTCGGACAAACGGCTGCACACTGTCCGCAGTTGACACAATCTGTCTCAGCAATTTTTCGGTTAAATGCCGGTGTGACAACCATATTGGCACCACGGTTTGCAAAATCAATTGCTCCCACATGCTGCACTTCGTTACACATACGCACACAGTCACCACATAAAATACATTTGCTTGGGTCGCGCACAATTGAAAGCGAAGAATCGTCAATCATCCGCTCCGGATGCGTATTCGGAAATCTCACATCCGTCAGACGGAAGCGGGCAGCTAACATCTGCAAACGGCAGTTTCCATTTTTCTCACATACGGTACAATCTCTGCAATGAGATGCCAGTAAAAGTTCCAGAATCATCTTACGGTAATCATGCAGACGACCGGTATTTGTTTTAATTACCATTTTATTTTTCGGCGGCGTCGAACAGGAAGCAATAATACCTCCTCTCTCATCTTCTACCACACACATACGGCAGGCACCATAAATGGACATATCCGAATAGTAACAAAAAGTCGGTACATGAATCCCTACTTTATGAATGACCTGCAAAATATTTTTTTCATCCGTAAACTCGGCACGAATGCCATCAATTATCATATATTTTTTCTCAGCCATTGTTACACCTCCTTCACTGCACCAAAGTTACATCCATCTTTACATGCACCGCATTTAATACATTTTGTCGTGTCAATCACATGCGGCTCTTTTACGTTTCCGGAAATTGCACCTACCGGACACATTCTTGCACATTTGGTACAGCCCTTACAAAGTTCAGGGTCAATCTGAAGGCTTGTCAATGCTTTACACTGGCCTGCCGGACATTTTTTATCCACTACATGAGCAATGTATTCGTCACGGAAATACTTAAGCGTTGATACAACCGGTGAAGCGGCTGTTTTACCGAGACCACAAAGTGCCGTTGCCGAAACGGTCTCCGCCAATGTTTCCAACAACTCTATATGCTCCATCGTTCCGCGCCCCTCGGTGATATCCGTAAGCAGTTCAAGCATACGCTTTGTTCCCTCACGGCACGGCACACATTTACCACAAGATTCATTCTGGGTAAAATTCATAAAGAAACGTGCCACTTCAACCATGCAACTCTTATCATTCATAACAACAAGGCCGCCGGAACCAATCATGGCACCTACTTTTTTCAGCGAATCAAAATCCAGTTTCATATCCAAATGATCTTCTGTCGCACTGATACACAGACATCCGCCGGATGGTCCGCCAATCTGAACCGCTTTAAAAGCACCACCTTTGACACCGCCGCCAATATCAAAAATAACTTCACGCAGCGTCGTTCCCATTGGCACCTCAATCAAACCAGTATTCTGCACATTGCCGGTAAGGGCAAATGCTTTCGTACCATGGTTGTTTGCCGGTCCATAGCCCTGATACCATTTGGCACCATTTAACAGAATCGGCGGTACATTACAAAATGTTTCAACGTTATTTAAAACTGTCGGCTTGTCAAACAAACCATGCTCTACCGTTCTTGGTGGTTTCACGCGCGGCATACCGCGGTTTCCTTCAATTGATGTTGTCAGCGCACTTCCCTCACCACAGACAAATGCACCAGCTCCCTGGCTGATATGTAAATCAAAATCAAAACCGGAACCTAAAATATCTTTTCCTAACAGTCCGCGGTCCATTGCCTTGTCAATGGCTGTCTGAAGTCTCTCAACGGCAAGCGGATACTCTGCACGCACATAAATGTAACCGTGACGCGCACCCGTCGCAATCGCAGCAATCAGCATACCTTCAATCACACGATGCGGCTCACCTTCCATCATGGAACGATCCATAAAGGCTCCCGGGTCACCCTCGTCACCGTTACAAACAATATATTTTTCTTCTTCCTTCTGGTCTAACACCTGCTGCCATTTTCTTCCTGCAGGGAATCCACCGCCTCCGCGGCCACGCAGACAGGACTCCGTAATCTCATCGACAATGCCCTGAGGCGTCATATCAAATAAAGCTTTTGCCACGGCACTATAGCCGCCAAGAGCCAGATACTCAGCAATACTTTCCGCATTAATATGTCCGCAGTACTCAAGTGCAATACGAGTCTGCTGCTTGTAAAACGGAATATCCTCCTGTTTCACATATGGATTTCCCTCCTGGTCTTTGTACACCAGACGGTCAATAACTTCATCTCCAATAATGGATTTTTCGATAATTTCCTCGCAGTCATCCAGACTCACTTTTATGTACAGCCATCCCATCGGCTCAATACGAAGAAGCGGTCCCATCTCACAAAAACCGTGACAACCACTCTTTTTTAATCCAATGCTGTCTCCATGCGGATCTTTTTCCAGAACAAGAGCACATTTCAATCCTTTGCCCTCAATGATATCTTTCATTTTTGCGTAAATCTCTAATGAGCCTCCGGCTACGCAGCCGGTTCCGGCACAAATCAGGATTTGTTTTCTCTGACTGTTTAAAGAAGCACGATATTCCTCTTGCTTCGCAATCAGTTCCTCACGATTCTTAATTTTCATTCGCTGCCTCCTCCTTTAACTGCTTAATAAGTTCCCGCGCCTTTTCAGGTGTCATGGATGGATGCACATGGTCATTTACCGTACATACCGGTGCCAGACCACAGGCTCCCAGACAAGATACCGTTTCAACAGTAAAAAGCATATCATCAGAAGTTGGCTTTTCTTGTGTAACCCCAAGCGTTTTACGAAACTCTTCCAAAATCGGCACTGATTTTCGTACGTGGCATGCTGTACCGTCACATATTTTAATGACAAATTTACCCTTTGGTTCCAAAGAAAAGTTCTCATAAAATGTCGCTACCCCATAAATCTTCGCCTCACTCATCTTCAACTCTTTGGCAATATAACATAATGCCTCTTCCGGAAGATAGTGATACTCTTTCTGAACGTCCTGCATAATCGCAATCACAAGATTGCTTTTATACTCATGTTTTTTCAGAATTTCGTCCAGTTTTTGTTGCTGCTGTTCGTTCACATTCCTTCTCCTTTCGGCTAAAAAAAAATTGTTGGTATTCTCATTTCCCAATAATTATACCTACTGATAAATTTTATCATTCTTTAACAAAATAGTAAAGTTTTTTATCATAAAATAAAATCGATGCGATACAGAGAACTCATACAAAAATTCTATATCGCACCGATCCTACTTTTATTTCTACGCAAGCACTTTTTGTTTTCTGATTGTCATCAACCCTTTACAGAGCCAAGGGCAACACCACGAATAATAAATTTTGACAGACACAAGTATACAACAATCAACGGAATAATTGCGAAACCAAGTATCATATAAATCTCGCCCAAATCCGTCAGATAAGCTTCTGCCTGCAAACTTGCCACAACCAATGGAAGTGTAGCATTTTCACTACTGTTATCCATCAATAACTGTGGCAGGAAATAGTTATTCCAAGAAGCAACAAATTGAAAAATCATCTGCACCGCCAATGCCGGTTTCAAAATCGGCATAACGACAAAGTTAAAGATGTAAAATTCATGTCCACCGTCAATTCGACCGGCTTCCACAATTTCAAGTGGCAGTGAACTCTCCATATACTGTTTGATAAAGAAGAATACTGCCGGAGATGCCAAGGTAGGGAAAATCAAAGGAATAAATGAATCTTTAATTCCCCATGCATCCATCATTTCCACAAAACCGAGTGCAGAAACCTGTGTCGGCACCATAAGGATAACCATGATGAACACAAATGCTGCCTTTTTTAAGCGGAAATTGTAAGCATATAATCCGTAAGCAGTAAGTGTCGCAATATACACACTGGTAACACATGAAATCACTGCTACAATTAATGAGTTAAACATCGAATGCAGAACCGCTACTTTTGTCTCGTTAATTGCATTCGTAAAGTTTCTGACAAAATCACCGCCCGGAAGCAGGCTAAATGTCGTTTTTAATGTCGATGTATCTTTTGTTGTATTTACCAAGAGCATAACAAACGGAAAGATACAGATAATACATACCAATATCAAAACAATATAGGCAACCTTTCGACGAAAGACAAGCATACGGTGACCGCGGATTTCGTCCGCTGACAAATTTGCATATTTTGCCATTTACTGCACCCCCTTTGCCTGTTTTCTGGCTTTTCGTTCTGCTTTTTTACGAGCCTTTATTTCCTTATCCTCATCACTTTGCATGATACGGAACATAAAGATTCCAATCAGACCGGCAGCCAAGAACAATACAACGGATTCAGCACCGGCAACACCCATGTCACCCTGTGATGAGTTGATTCTCGTACTGATATCCATAACAACAGTCGAAGCCACGCCATTTGTACCACCACGGTTTACAATCAGGTTCGGAATATCGAACAACTGCAAACCACCAATCATGGAAGTAATCATAACGTACAACATAATTGGTTTCAGCATCGGCATGGTAATCCGTCGAAACTGCTGTTTCGCACTCGCACCATCAATTGCAGACGCTTCATAAAGAGCTGGGTCAATTCCCATAATACCTGCCATCAGAAGGATGGTCGTATTACCCGTCCACATCAGGAAGTTGATAAAGGCAATGATTAAACGAATGCCCCACTCATTTTCCAAAAAGTGAATGGACGTTCCTAATATATGATTGATTGGTCCGGTTACTGCAAATAGTTTACCAAACAATACTGCTATGGATGAGGCCATCAGCATATTCGGTAAATACAAAATAACCTTAACCGCACCAGTACCTTTCAATTTTAATCGAATGTCAGTAAACCAAGATGCAAAAAGCAATGATACAATAATCTGCGGAATAAATCCAAGCAGCCACAATAACATCGTATTACCAAAATATTTTACAATATCATATTTGGTAAAAAGGTCGATATAATTTTCAAACCCGGCAAACTCAAATACACTATTTAGGAAAATATCCGTTTTGTCATGAAAAAAGCTTCGATAAAATGTTGCAATCAACGGATATAACTGAAATATACCATAGCAAATGAAAAACGGAAGGATAAAAATCAGGCCCCATTTGCCATACTTTAATTTGTGCGGACGTTTATACGCCGTCACATCTTTCTTTCCAGCCATAAAATCCCCCTTACCTTTTGATAAAAATGGCGGGACAGGGGCACCCCGTCCCGCCAGAAAACTAATTCGTTTCTAAGCTGTTACCCATTATTTTTTCAAATCCGGATAACTCTTGATTACCTCGTTCTTGAAGTTGTCAATTGCTTTCTCTTTGCTTACTTTACCCTGATAGTAATCTTTCATCTTAGCCATCAAGCTTTCGATGTACATCTGGTCATAAGGAGATACGTTGCTACAATTGATGTTGTCAGCTGCTGAACTTAAAGCTTTTACAAGAGACTGTCCACCAAGGAAGTCAGATGTTACATTTTCCTCTTCCAGCTTTTTGTTTGCTGCCTTGTTGTTTACGAAGTCTGAAGTGTCTTTGCTGATGTTGAACATGATGTCTTTGTCACAGCAGAGTTTCTTCATGATGTCTGCAACCAATTTTGCATTATCTGTTCCAGCTGCTCCACAGATGAAGGAACCGCCCCAGTTGAATGACTGTGGTCCGGTTACTACAGCCCAGTCACCGTAACTTCCGCCCGGTGTAAAGGTACCGTCATCATTTTTCTTAGCACCGGATCCTTCTGCCATGGAGAAGTTAATGCCCCATGCAGGCATGAAGTAACCAAATACTTTACTATCTTTGCCCATGTCAGCAGTCCACTCTTCAGCCCAAAGGCTTGTTCCGTTGTTGTAACCTTTGTCAGTATACTCTTTTGTTGTGTCAATCCATTTTTCGATGGATGGGTCAATCTGGATAACACCTTCATCATTTACACATTTCTGGCTTACGTTGTTTGAGTATACACGAAGTGCATCATCATAACCGGAAAGCATCTTGTATCCTTTGCCCTTCAAAGTCTCAGCTGCTGCTGCGAACTTATCCCAGTCAGATACCTGCTCCTGAATCTTTTCGATATCATCTGTTCCAAATACTTCTTTTGCGATAGAACGACGATAAACAAATCCACCAGGACATCCCTGCCATGAAACAGCACGAAGAGTACCATCACTCTTTGTAGCAGCCTGTTTTGTGTAATCATACATCTGGCTCAAATCATCATCGGTAAGTCCAAGTGATTTAATATCAAGAGCCATGTCTGTATTCGTGTACTTGTTTACATAATCCATCTCGCAGAGGAACATATCAATTTTGTCATCTGCACTTGCGCTGTCCTGTTTTTTCAAAGCAGCATCCAGTTTCTTCTGATAAACACCACCTTCGTTTGTGTTTGTCACGAATTTAACTTTTACATCACCGATACTCTGTGTATCTTTGTTGTAATCCGGATAATACTTTTCAAAACGCTCTTTGAACTCTGTGTTCCAAACATAAATGTTAAGAACTTTTCCGCCACCATCAGCTACGGTTTCCACTTTTGCTGAATCGTTGCTCTTTGATGAATTACTTGCATCCTTGTTGCTGTCACTTCCGCCACATCCGGTAATTGAACCAACTACCATAGCCATAGACAATGCCAGCGCTAACCATTTTTTCCTCATAAATCAATACCCTCCTAAAATAATAATTTTTTTAATTCTTCCACAAATTTCTTCATGAAAGTTGTGAACAGTTTCGTGTCATTCCTTTAAGGAATAACTTTTATTATTTCATCGAAAGAACTGAACATCCTCGTATTAATTCTCCTTGTACATCAAGTCTTTCAACAAGTGCCAGTTCCGGCTGTTCAATCAGCTCTACCAACTTTGCTGCTGCGACTTCCCCGATTTGTTCTGTATTCTGCCGGTAAGTCGTTATCTTCGGCTCAATCACGCGGGCAATTCTTTGTCCGTCATAACCGGCTACTGAGATATCATTAGGAATCGAAAGTCCTTTGCTTCGAATCACATTAATACCTCCGATACAGGAAAAATCATCCGGATAAATAATACAAGTAGGTCCATCTTCCAATGATAATAATTCTTGAGTAATTTTTGCCGATACATCCGGCGCATGGTAAATACCTTCCCGGATATACCTGTCTTCGGTTTCTATCCCATACTTTTTCATCGTCCGCAAAAAACTTCCGATACGGCTTCTTGTAACAAAAGAATCCGCGCCGTGGATATAAGCAATTTTCTTATGTCCACATTGTATAATGTAAGAAACCAATTGTTCCATTCCTCTAATGTTGTCCGACATAACACATGCCTTGTCATTAAATATATAATCGATTGTCACAACCGGTATACCACTTTGAAGCAATTCTTTTACTTCTTCCGCTTCAAAATCCACACAAGCAACAATCACACCATCGACTCCGCGATATTTGCTATGTTCACTATAGGACAATTCACTCTTTCCCACATGCCTTCCCAAAAAGGTTATATCATATCCCTTTTCTTCCACTCCCTGTCGGAAGCTGTCAAGTACTGGAGAAAAATAGGAATGGGTCAAACCACTTCGCGCTTCATCCGCAAATAGCACTCCAATGTTATAGGTACGGTTTGTCTTCAGTGCACGAGCGGATGAGTTTGGTACATAGCCCATCTTCTTAGCCACCTCAAGCACCCGTTCTTTTGTCGAAGTACTTATATCAGTGCGTCCATTCAATGCTTTGCTTACTGTCGCAATCGATACACCGCATGTCTCTGAGATGTCTTTCATTGATACCATGAGCATTCCTCGTTTTCCGTAATCGTTTTCGTAAGTCTACTGTACCACACTTTTCACAAAGAGTCAATACTAATTTAATTTTTTTTGTTGGAATTGCACAAATATCCCGCTTGCATTTCCCTTTGACTTCCTATATAATGAAATTATCACGAAATCGTTTTCGTAACGCCCCAGATTACCAAAGTCAACGATTTTTCGTGCTTGCACGGAAAAGACGTTGACCTTGATAACCGCAAAATATGAGGAAGAAGCGATTTGTGCAACAAAGCTGCGGAGCACTCCGCCTGGGGACATTATGCTAATACTATTATAAGGATGCTTTGCAAAGCATCGGAATGGAGGTTCTATGAAATTCGGAAAATTTGATGACGCCAATCGTGAATATGTGATTACAACCCCCAAAACACCACTGCCTTGGATTAACTATTTAGGCAGCACGGATTTCTTTTCTTTGATTTCCAACACCGGTGGCGGGTACAGTTTCTATAAAGATGCAAAGTTGTTGCGCTTGACACGTTACCGCTACAACAACATTCCAAACGATGAGGGTGGCCGTTACTTCTATATAAAAGACGGTGATACCGTATGGAATCCCGGTTGGATGCCGGTCAAAACAGATTTGGATTCCTATGAATGCCGCCACGGCATGGGTTACACCCGCTTTATATCTGAGAAAGATGGAATCAATGCAAATCTTTTGACTTTTGTTCCGGTTCACGACAATTGTGAAATCAATGAAATCACAATTACCAACACAACAGATTGCGAGCGCACCATAACTTTATTTTCCTATATTGAGTTCTGTCTCTGGAATGCAATGGATGATATGACAAACTTCCAGCGAAACTTAAATACCGGAGAAGTAGAGATTATCGGCTCCCGCATTTACCACAAAACAGAATACCGCGAGCGCCGCAACCATTATGCGGTCTTTGCCGTAAATCATGATATTGACGGATTTGACACAAGCCGCGACGCCTTTCTTGGTGCATACCGCAGTGCTGCAGACCCTCTTGCCATCGAACAGGGAAATGCTACCGATTCGATCGCAAGCGGCTGGTATCCGATTGGTTCACACCAGATTAATCTGACACTGAAACCGGGTGAATGTGAGACACTTGTATTCGTTCTCGGCTACTGCGAAAATGACCCGGATGATAAATTTGAAGCACCAAATGTAATTAACAAAAAACCGGCAGACGAACTGCTTAACAAATACCAAACGAAAGAGCAGGTAAGCGATGCCTTCCACGAATTGAATGAGCATTGGAACCGTCTCCTCTCCCACTATACGGTGAAGTCAGGGGATGAAAAATTAAACCGCATGGTAAATATCTGGAACCAGTATCAGTGCATGGTTACCTTTAATATGTCGCGTTCCGCTTCTTATTATGAGTCCGGAATCGGACGAGGCATGGGATTCCGTGATTCCTGTCAGGATTTGCTTGGCTTTGTCCACCTGATTCCGGACCGCGCCAGAGAGCGAATCATCGATATCGCATCCACACAGTTTGCTGACGGCAGTGCTTACCACCAGTATCAGCCATTAACAAAAAAAGGAAACAGTGATATCGGTAGCGGATTCAACGATGATCCATTGTGGCTGATTGCCGGAACTTCCGCTTACATCCGTGAAACCGGTGATTTCTCCATTTTGGACGAAACCGTTCCTTATGATAATGATTTTAGCGTGGCAACAAGTTTGTTTGAACATCTGACACGCTCCTTTAACTACACAGTCAACCACAAAGGACCGCACAATCTTCCATTGATTGGACGCGCCGACTGGAACGACTGCCTGAACTTGAACTGCTTCTCCAAAGAACCGGGCGAATCCTTCCAGACCTTTGGCCCTAGCGAAGGACCGGTTGCTGAATCGGTATTTATTGCCGGTATGTTTGTCAAATACGGTAAAGAATACGCTGACCTCTGCGACGCAATTAATAAACCGGAAGAAGCCAAAAGAGCCAGAGAAGAAGTTGAAAAAATGGTCGCAGCCATTGAAGAAAGCGGTTGGGACGGCGAATGGTTCTTACGTGCTTACGACGCAGACGGCAACAAAGTCGGTTCCAAAGAATGTGAAGAGGGACAGATTTATATTGAACCTCAGGGCTTCTGTGTATTGGCAGGTGTCGGCGTAGAAAACGGTCTTGCTAAAAAAGCATTGGATTCCGTAAAAGAAAAACTGGATACCAAATATGGTATTGTGCTTTTGCAGCCACCATATACAAAATACTATGTAAACCTTGGTGAGATTTCTTCTTATCCGCCGGGATACAAAGAAAATGCCGGTATCTTCTGTCACAATAACCCTTGGATTTCCGCTGCTGAAACACAGATTGGACGCGGTGACAGAGCTTTTGAAATTTACCGCAAAACCTGCCCGGCTTATTTAGAAGAAATCAGTGAAATCCATCGCACCGAACCGTATGTCTATTCCCAGATGATTGCCGGAAAAGATGCTAAGACATTTGGTGAGGCGAAAAACAGCTGGCTCACAGGAACTGCCGCCTGGACCTTCTTAAATGTATCCCAATTCATTTTAGGTGTTGAGCCAACATTAAAAGGATTGAGCGTGAATCCATGTATTCCGAAAAACTTTGGTGACTTTACAATTACCCGTACATTCCGCGGTGTTGAATACAACATTGAAGTAAAAAATCCGGATAATATTGAAAAGGGTGTAAAGGAATTAATTGTTGACGGACAAAGTCTTGGACAGACAACCGTAATTCCGTATGACGCATCCAAAAAACAAGTTTCTGTAACCGTACAAATGGGTTAATAAAAAAGAAAAGACCTGCCGTGCAGTAAACCACACGGCAGGTCTTTTTTATTCTTTTAGCTCCACTGAGCATCAAACAAATTCTTATAAAATCCATTTGCAGCTAACAGTTCTTCATGATTTCCCTGCTCCACGATTTTTCCATCCCGCATCACAAGAATCACATCTGCTTCCTGAATGGTTGACAAACGATGCGCCACCAGAAAACTCGTTCTACCCTGCATCATCGTAGCAAACGCTTTCTGAATCCTCATCTCGGTGCGCGTATCAATGGATGAAGTTGCCTCATCCAAAATCAGCATTGGCGGCAGACAAAGCATTACTCTTGTAATACATAACAACTGTTTTTGTCCCGCCGACAAACTTCCGCCATCTTCACCAATCACGGTATCGTAACCGTTTGGAAGTCTCTTAATAAAACTGTGTGCATGACTTGCCTTTGCCGCTGCTAACACTTCATCGTCCGTCGCATTCTCACGCCCCATCACGATATTTTCCCGGATGGTTCCCTGCTTTAACCACGTTTCCTGAAGCACCATACCATAATTAGCACGAAGGCTCTCTCTCGTCACTTTCCGGATATCTTTTCCACTTACTTTAATTGCACCGGAATTTACATCATAAAACCGCATCAAGAGATTAATTAACGTCGTTTTACCACAGCCGGTAGGACCAACAATTGCTACACGCTGTCCGGGCTTTACCTGTAAATTAAAATGCTCAATCAATTTCTGATTCGGCTCATAAGAAAAATACACATCTTCAATTTCCACTTTTCCATCTGCTTTGCCAAGCTTTATGGCATCTTCTGAATCCGGAATCTCCGGTGTTTCTTCAATCAACTCAAGCACTCGTCCGGCACAGGCAATCGCATTTTGAAGTTCTGTCACGACACCTGAAATTTCGTTAAACGGTTTTGTATACTGGTTTGCGTAACTTAAGAAACAGGAAAGCTGCCCAACCGAAATACCGCCCTGAATTGCGAAAAAAGCACCAAACACACCAACTGCCGCATACACAAGCGCATTGACAAAACGAGTGGACGGATTGGTAATGGATGAGAAAAAGGTTCCCTGAAGCGAATACTTAGAAAGACGGTCATTAATTTCATCAAAACGGTCTCCTACTTCATTCTCCTGTCCAAATGCCTGAACTACTTTCTGGTTGCCAATCATTTCTTCAATCAGCGCCGTCTGCTCCCCTCTGGTCTCTGACTGCATACGAAACATCTGATATGTTCTTTTCGCAATAAACGCTGCCACAAACAGAGATACCGGTGTCAAAACCACAACGACTAATGCAATCGGTACACTGACACTAAGCATAAAGCCAAGCGTTCCTAAAATCGTAATTACACCGGTAAACAACTGGGTAAATCCCATCAACAATCCGTCGGCAAACTGGTCGGCATCCGCAATAACACGGCTCACAATTCCACCATAAGAATGACTGTCAATGTAACTAAGCGGAAGTATCTGAATTTTCTCAAAAGCATCCGTACGGATATCACGCACAACACTGTAAGTGATTTTGTTATTGGCAACATTCATCACCCACTGTGCCGCCATCGTAAGCAAAATAGCAATTCCGATTTTCACACAAATGTGATAAACACCGGCAAAATCAACTTGTCCTTTTCCTACAATCAAATCCACTGCTTGTCCGGTAAGAATCGGCACGTAAAGGGTAAGCACAACCGTAATCAGCGCCAGTACAAGAGAAACAATCAGGAAAAACCGGTAGCGGCGGATATAATGCAGCACCTTTTTTATCGTTTCCTTCTGCGTCATGACTATCTTGCCCCCTTTCCGTATTGGGATTCATAAATTTCCCGGTAGACCTCACAGGAATCAATCAGCGTATCATGCGTTCCCATTCCTACAATCACGCCATCATCAAGCACAACAATCTTATCCGCATTCCGCACCGAAGCCGCACGCTGGGAAACAATAAAAAGTGTCATATCTTTTAATTCTTCGCGAATTGCCTTTCTAAGAGCGGCATCCGTTGCATAATCAAGTGCCGAGGCACTATCATCCATAATCAATATTTCCGGTCTTCTCACCAATGCTCTGGCAATTGTCAGACGCTGTTTCTGTCCGCCGGAGAAATTTCGCCCTCCCTGCTCCACAACCGAATCCAGTCCATCCGGTTTTCCAAGAACAACTTCTTTTGCCTGAGCAATTTCAAGCGCCTTCCACATTTCCTCTTCCGTTGCATCTTTTTTGCCCCATTGCAGGTTGGAGCGGATGGTTCCTTCAAACAAAACGGCTTTCTGAAGCACAACACCAATCCGTTTTCTCAACAAGGCAAGTGACTGCTTATGAACCTCTACGCCATCAACGAGTAATTTACCGGATGTAATATCATAAAATCTCGGAATCAAATGAACTAACGATGTTTTTCCGGAACCGGTACCACCGATAACGCCAACGGTCTCTCCCTTTTTCACGGAAAAATGAATATCGGTAAGGGATTCCGTATGGGTTCCCGGATAGACAAGACCGACATGTTCAAATGAAACAGCAATGTCGCCATCCCCCGGCTTTGTCTCCTCATTCGGCGTAGAAAGTCCCGGTTCTCTCTCAAAGACTTCCTGCACACGGTCACCACAGGCAATCGCTTTATTTACCATAACAATCATGTTTGCCAGTTTGATTAATTCTACCAAAATCTGTGCCGTATAATTAACTAACGCAACTACCTGTCCCTGAGACAAATAACCGGCATCTACTTTCAGCGCACCAATCCAGATTAACGCAATTACTCCGACATTGATAATCAGATAGGTAATCGGGTTTGTAAGTGCGGAAACTCTTCCCACTACCATCTGGAACTTATTTAATGCCTGATTTTCTTCCGCAAATTTTTCCTTCTCCTGTTCCTGCTTATTAAAAGCACGCTGCACACGGACACCGGACAAATTCTCACGGGTTCTTCCTAACAGTTTATCAAGTGCCTCCTGCACACGGCGGTACATCGGAATACTGACAAACATCACACCGAAAATAACGATTGATAATAATGGAATGACAACTACAAAAACAAGCGCAGCCTTGACATCAATTGTAAACGCCATAACCATCGCACCGAGCACTACAAACGGCGAACGCAGAAACAAACGAAGTGCCATATTAACAGCTGCCTGTAACTGGTTCGTATCACTTGTCAAACGGGTAATCAATGTAGAACTTCCTACCTGGTCAACATCTCCAAACGATAAGGACTGAATATGACGGAACAACGCCTGTCTCAGTCCGGCGGCAAATCCCACAGCTGCTTTCGCCGCAAAATACTGCGCCACAAGAGCAGCGGTCAAACCAACCGCTGCCAAAAGAACCAATATACCTCCCATCCATCCAATAAAACCATAATCTCTGCTTCCGATTCCATGGTCAATAATTGCTGCCATAACAAGCGGCACAAATAATTCTAACGTCGCCTCAAACAATTTAAACAACGGGGCGAAAATACATTCTTTTTTGTATGAACTTAAAAACTTAAATAACTGCTTCACACTTTCCTCCTAGTGGTAAATTTTCGTCTCCCTGCATTGCTAACTGTGCTTTTACAAGTCGATAATAAATACCTCTCTTTGCAATCAATTCTTCATGAGACCCCACTTCCGCAACACGATGTCCGTCAATTACAACAAGTCTGTCTGCATGTTTTAACGTCGAAAGACGATGCGCAATCGCAAAGGTAGTACGCCCCTTGGTCAAACGCTCCAATGCTTGTTGTATCATAAATTCACTCTCCGTGTCAAGACTTGCCGTTGCTTCATCTAAAATTAACAGTCTAGGTTCATTCAAAATTGCTCTTGCAATCGCAATCCGCTGTCTCTCTCCACCGGACAAACTGTGTCCTTTTTCTCCCACATATGTATTATAGCCATCCGGCGTCTGTGATATAAATTCATGTGCATTTGCCGTTTTTGCCGCCATTATCACTTCTTCTAATGAGGCATCCGGTCTGGCAAAACGGATATTTTCAAGAATTGTCCCAGAGAATAAAAATGTCTCCTGTAACACCACACCAATTTGTGAATGAAAATAATCCGACTGGATTTCCTTTATATTATGCCCATCGACCAACAATTTACCATCATCCACCTCATAAAGACGCATAATCAGATTGATAATCGTAGACTTTCCGGTTCCGGATGCGCCTACAATACCAATCATTTCCCCTTTCTTTATCGTAAGATTCAAATCTTCCAAAACCGGCTGATACGATTTGTAACCAAACGAGGCATGCTCAAACCGGATTTCTCCTTCCACATCAAGGCGAATCGGCTTTTGCACATCCTCAATAAAAGGTTCCTGTGTCAAAACATCATTGATTCTTTCCATACTGCTAATCAGATTCATCAGTTCCCTCGGCATATTTGTCATCCAATTTAGGTACATATATAAAAGCTGTGTATATGTTACAAACTGTAGCAGTTCACCGGTCGTCATCCTGCCGCCTAATACATCCAATCCACCAAAATAAATCACAAGGAACACACCAGCTCCCATCAAAAGGCTGACCATCGGCATAAACACAGCCCAAAACACTTCATTTTTTGTCTGTACACGACAGAACTCATCCGTAAGCATATTAAATTTATCTCGCTCATTTTCTTCTTTTCCATAGGATTTCACCACGCGCATACCGGATATCACATCCTGCAAACTGCTGTTTACCTCATCGCTCTTCTTAAACTGCAAATGAAACCGTCTGTGAATATTCTTTCGGAACGCATACGTCACAAATACTGCCGCCGGAATGAAAACAAACGCAAGCAGTGCAAGTTTTACATTGAGTAACACCATAAAAATAATGTCACAGGCAAAAATAAAACAGACCGTAAACATATTACAGAAAGTTCGCTCCATAAATTCACGAATCTTTCCCGTATCAAAAACAATTCGGTTCATCAATTCGCCCGGCCTTCTGTCATTGATAAAATTCAGCGATAAAATCTGAATGTGGGAAAACATCCGCTGCCGCAAATCTTTTGAAATAGTTGCGCCTAAAACCGTACAGTAATACGTTTTTAAAATGTTAATCACAACAATTCCGACACTTAACAAAAACATGATGCCAAGGCAGATAAAAGCGGTTGAAATTCCACCCTCTCTGCGTTTCAAAACATCGTCCACCAAATGCTTTTGTATTTCCGGATTCAAGAGTGTCACAACGGCAGCCAGAATCATTAACACAATGATCCCCGCAAACTTTCTCTTATACGGTGCCGCCATTTTCAAAAAGCCTTTCCAGAATCCGCCCTCTTTGGAGCAGTGCGGACAATATTTCGTACCCGGTATCGCATGGTGGCATTTCGGACATATTTTCTCGTATTCCGTACTGACTACCTCTTCCTCTCTGCCGGATGCCAGAATATGGATTCCTCTGGCAATGTAAGCATAACGCGATAAATGTCTCGCCGAATAATGAACAATGTGCTTTGGCACACCGTCAAAATTGATTACTAAAAGTCCGCCACCGATTTTTGCCTCTGCTTTTACATCGATACATTTGGAAACATCGTATTCCTGTTTGATACTGTCCTTTTCCACAACAAAAAGTCTGCGGTTTGTGACAATAAAAAAGGAGTCTTCCAAAAAATTTCCGGCATCATCAATATCGACCGGAACCGCATAGTAAATGCGTTCGTTGTCCGTAAGCGAAATAACCTGCTCTGCCTCTTTTGGCAGTTCATATCTTAAAATCATACTGCTACCTCAAACTTTCTATCCTACAAGAACAAATCCAGTTTTCTTTGTTCCTTCTGCGAAAGAGCAAATACATCCCGTATCTCAAACCGGTTTTCATCCAAATCAGTGATGAGAAGACGGCAGTCACTTAACCGCACCACCGCATTACTTCCCATGTTAATCGTAAAGCGACACTCCCCACGGTCGGTCATAACATGAAAATAGGCATAACCATACTCATCCTTGATATCCAGAATCTTCTGAATTACCGGGGTAAAATAATGAAGATTTAACTGCTCCAAAAGCATTTTTCTCGTTTTCTTATCTACCTCTTTGATATTTTTTATTACCCCAATTTCATGGGAGCGTTCTTCTACCGTCCGAATCGAAAGAAAAGAATCCGGCTCAGTAAATGGAAACAGACGAATCACCTGAATCCTGTCCCACTTCTTTTCCTCGTAAGAAAGAGATAAAAAGCCGCCCTCTGTTCTCTCAAAAACAGCATTGTCCTGATTCAGATAGTGAATTGACGTCATTTCCTCGACTTCATTTTCCATATTTGTGATGACTTGATTTTCACTCATAACGATTCCCCTTTCAAAGCCAGTGATTTCGTCTGTAACTCCATCAGCTTATAATAAATTCCCTGTTTCTTTTCCAATTCCTTATGCGTACCCTCTTCGACGATTTTTCCACCATCAATTACAACTAAATGGTTCGCATCCCGCAGTGTGGAAAGACGGTGTGCAATGGACAATGTCGTCCTTCCCTTCACCAGATAATTGAGTGAATTTTGGATTGCTTTCTCGGTTTCCGTATCCACACTTGCCGTCGCTTCATCTAAAATCAAAATTTTCGGATTTGCTAAAATTGCTCTGGCAATCGAAATCCTCTGTTTTTCACCGCCCGACAAGTCTTTACCCGATGCTCCAATCACGGTATCATAACCATCCGGCATATTGGCGATAAATTCATGCGCACTTGCTAAAATTGCAGCCTGCACTACGTCTTCTCTCGTCGCCTCCGGATTCGCATAAGCGATGTTGTCCGCCACCGTTCCCATAAAAATATAAGTGTCCTGTGATACCATCGCCACATTTTTCCGTAAATCATGAAAAGCTAATTCCTTTACCGGAATACCATCCAGATAAATTTCTCCCTCATCCACATCATAAAGACGCGAAATCAAATTTACAAGCGTCGTTTTTCCGGCACCGGAACGCCCCACAATGCCAAGCATTTCACCGGGATTTACATGAAGGCTGATATCTTTCAAAACCGGATGATTTGTCTCGTAGCCAAAACTCACATGAGAAAGTGTAATTTCTCCCTTTGGATTTTTAATCTGCTTCGGATTTTCCACTTCTTCAATCTCTGGAATGGCATCCATAATTTCAAACATGCGCTGGGCAGCATTGATACTGTCCGACCACATCTGGAATACACGGGAGAAGAAATTCATCGGTCCGTTTAACTGCCCCACATAGCCAACAAACGTAATCAAAACACCAAGTTCCACGGTATGCGTATTCAGAAGCAGAATCACACCGACAATCCAAACCCAGATATTTGAAATCTCCTGCACTAAATTATATAAAATCGTAAATTTATTATTGTATTTTACAATGCGTATTTCCGCCTCTTTCAGACGCTCATTTGGCGCTTTGAAACGCTCTTTTTCCTGCTTTTGCTGTCCGAAAGCTTTTACCACACGAGAACCGGTCAAATTGTCATTGACACGGTTATTTACCGCACGCTCTGCCCGGTGGCGTCTGCCAAACAAACTCCACAATTTCGGCTTTAATTTCACGCTCATAAAAACTAACAGTGGCAGCAGAATACAGGCTACCAGTGCCATCTGCCAATTCAAACGGAACATAACCGTAAACGTAGCAAGAATGGTAAAGCCATGCACAAATATGTACGGAAATCCATCTAAGAAAAAGTCGGTCACACGGTTTGCATCACTTAACACACGTGTCATAAGTCCACCGGTCTGCTTGCTTGTAAAAAATCCAAGTGACAATCTTCCCATATTGGAAAATACATCCTGCTTCATGTCACGCACAGTCGCTGCAACCACCTGTGCCATCAAGGTTCCCTGTACAAGCTGGACGCCCTGCTGTACAAGTTTTGACAATACCATTACAAGCACAAGCATCAAAAGAGCAAAACCATACCGCCCGATTTCACTTTGTGAAACTTTTCCCGGCAGAATCTCATCATACAATACCGTACCGCTTAAATAAGGCCATACAAGATTCAATCCGGCCGCCAGAAAATAGCAGGCAAAAATAATAATAACCTTAAAACGGTACTGAAGAAAATATTTCATCGTTCTTCCAAAAATCGAACGTTTATTCATGCACTTCGGACAGATTTTTCTTTTTGGATCCGGGTACATCGTTCCACACTTTGGACAATACTGTGCTTTCTGCTCCTGAATATCCGCAGACGCTTCCACTTCTTCTGCTTCCTCTGGATATTTTTTTATCTTATTATAACTTTTACGAAACAAATTCATCTGTTCAAAATACAGATTTGTCAGCGCCGCTAATAAAAGTGGTTTGCCCTTATAATCAATTGTGACTAGATTTGTCGCGAGCTGCTTTTCCACTCTCATATGCGAAGTATCCGCCAAATCAAACCATTCCAGCATATATTCTTTTTCATCCTCTGCATACTGCATATCTGCCGTCTTCGTTCCACGGAAATAGCGAACCGTCATCTGTTCATGGCGGCTCTTGGCAACGCCGATTTTCGTACTTGTCAAGAACAAATATCCACTGATATATTCCGAATCAAAAGATAAATCAAACGGACAAACATCTAAAATATCATCGGATTTTATTTGATATGCCAAAAGCGTATTTAATACCTGCTTTGGCAGTTGATTTTTCTTCATGATAATTCCCCCTGCTTTCATTAACTACTCTTTTGGCTATTGTAAAGCAAGGAAACAATTCTTGCAATAGATTATTCTAAACAAACCATGTATCTTTTGCAAAATAAAACCGTGCCTGCCGGCTTACGAAACACCGACAGACACGGTCTGACTTTTTTATCGAATTTCCTGCCTATGAATGATATCACAAATCACACCGGCAAGCTCCGGTTTTAATTCTTCTAACGTCACCGGCTGTTGCTGCAAAATTACACTATGACAAGTTGAATTAACAAACTCCACAATCATATACAGCATCAAATCCGGATTACGAAACATCCTTCCTGACTGATCCAAAAGCAAATAATATCTTTGATAAAAACTGTCACCATCTTCATTATTCTCCAGCAAAAGTGCCTTCTGAAAAACTCCCCAGCTTAAATTTTTTGAAATAAATTTCAATAAATTTTTGTTCTGGTTCAATTGATTAATAACAGAATTAATCAAAAAGATTACATGGTCTTCCAATGAATCCAGCTGCACCCGGTTCATCTCCTCTAATGCACGGCAAAATACCTGTCTCGCCTTATCTGCAATCAATTTGTCGCGGATATCAAATTTATCTTTGAAATAAAGATAAAATGTTCCTTTTGCCATATTTGCCTTTTTAGCTATATCGGAAATGGATGTGTCATTTATTCCCTTCTGCGTAAATAGAGCAAATGCTGCCATCAGCAGAGAATCTCTCTTTTGCTTTTTCTTATCATCCAATTTGCCCATACAAAATCACCTAGTCCTCTTTTTCAATGGCTGCTGTCTCAATGACAAATTTCACTTCACCATTCATAGAGCCGTGAATGCCGCTGAAACTCTTATAATCTTTTCCAACTTCACAAACGGCTTTCAGACGGTCAATCAAACCTTTGACATCCTCTTCATACGTGTCATTGATTTTTTCAATACCATCTTTATTAAATTCGCTCATGCCGTCGGCTAATTTCTTGCTTCCATCTTTCAGCTTACCACTCGCTGTATCCAGTTTACCAACACCTGTTGACAATTTTCCGGCAGCACTCTTTAAGGATTTGCTTCCCTTGTCTAACTTCTTCACACCGCTGCCTACCGTTTTAATGCTCTTTTTCAATGTCTTTCCGGATTTCACAAGTTTCTTTGACGCACTCTTTAACTTCTTATTGTTCTTCGCCAGTGTATCGCCACCCTCTTTCAGTGTTTTCACGCTGGAAACTAATGTCGGCATGCTGGTTTTCAATTTTGTAGAAGCTTCTGTCAAAGTTGAGGAGTTTGCAGACAATTTATCCAAACTGTCCATTACTGTTGCTACGCTGCCGGATACTTTTTCAGCACCAACTTTTAAATCACCGGTTGTGGAAGTTGCCTGTTTCATTGCCTGAATTGCCTGTTTCTGTCCGGCAAGTACCTGCTCTAACGTTGCAACTGTTGTTGCATCTGCACCGGTCGCTTTCAATTTCTTTAACAGTAAATCCGTAGTCTCATACGTTTTTTCTAAACTTGCCAGATTGGTATTTAACGATGTCACACCATCACTAACCGCTTTTGCTCCGGATTTCAATGCCGTAACATTCTGTTTTGAACCAAGTTTGTCGACACTGCCGGTGTAGGTCTTCAGTCCGGTATCAAAACTCTGAATCTGAGTTGGAATATCCTTTACGGATTTGTAAAGTAAGGCACATCCATTTGTAATTTTTGCTGCACCATCTACATAACTTGCGGTTCCTTTCGCAAATGTTGTTACACCATTTGCATAATCGGTAACGCCTTTTACTAATGTCGGAGCACCTTTTGCCAGTGTGCTGATTCCATTTGCCAACTGGTTTACGCCCTCTTTCTGGAATTTCTTCACAGAAGTGTTAAGCTCGCCCATTTTGCTGTCAAACAATTTCAAATTATCAGACAAATCATCAGAGCCATCAACTAATTTGTCAGAAGCATCGGTCAAATCATTCAGTTTTTCTTCCAAATCATCTAACTCATCCACATCGTCTAAATCCAAATCATTCAAAAGACTGGCACTTCCGTAGGTAAATGTATTACCAATTGTAAAATCTTTTGTATCAGCAGTTACCGTAAAATCCGAAGGGATTTTATCTGCCATATCATCACTCAAATCTAAGTTCTCAGCCATTCCCGGAACACCCATGCCGATAATCATCTGATTATCACCATCATTGACTACTCTTGCATTATCCACTTCGACATTTTCAAAATGGTCAGAAGAAAGAACCATTGCGGTCACCATAACAAATGGTGTATAAATTGTTGTTTCTTTACCATCAATTTTTTTCTTCCGGCTGGACTTATTCGTATAGGCAACATGGATTTCCACTTTTCCACTCTTGCCAAGCATATCTTTGGCTGCAATTTCTTTACCATCCAATTTGTAAGTAATCTTCATATCAACCGGAAGTTTTTCATCCGATTCACCCTGATAATAAATATCTTTTCCGGCGCCGCTCCAGTCAACGTCCTTACCATTCTGTTTGAATGTCTCATCTCCTTTGACATTTGAGATGTTTTTCAAATCGGAAATATCATTAATGGTTCCGGTTGTTTCATTTGCACCCTTCAGCCAGTCCGATACAGTAATCTTGGATACTGAACCATCTGCTGCCGCGTTGACATAAACAGATTCCTGTTTTTTGATTTTTTTCGCTTCTACAAAGGAGCTGTTGCACACTACCATGCCAAGACTAAGCACAGCACACATTGTACATTGTAAAGTTTTTTTCAATTTCTTATTCATAGTCATCGTCCCTCCAAACTAATAATCGATTTTCCGCATATCCCATGTGGTCTTGCAAATCCATTTATCAAACACTGTCAGCATCGCCGGCAGAACAAGAATAACAACGATTGTACTAATCACTGCCCCACGGGACAACAACGTACAAATTGACTTAATCATATCAATACTTGACGACATTGTTACGCCAAATGTTGAAGCAAACAAACACATACCACTTATCATAATGGACTTAATTGAAGTCTTGTGTGCAATATCGATTGCTTCCTTCTTACTCTTTCTTCGTACCACACGCTCTTTATGATAACGGCTCGTCATCAAAATTGCGTAATCTACAGTCGCACCGAGCTGAATCGTACCGATTACGATACTTGCCACAAACGGCAGCGACTCGTGTGTATAAAATGGCACTGACATATTTAAGAATATCGCAAACTCAATTACCATAACCAAAATGACCGGAATCAAAATGGACTTAAAGGTAATGAGAATTATAAGGAATATCGCAGCAACCGAAACATAGTTTACATTTACTAAGTCGATATCGGTTACATCCTGCAAATCCTTTGTCAATGGTGCCTCACCAATCACCATCGAATCTTTGCTGTATTTCTTAACAATCTTATTTATATCAGCAATCTGTGAATTTACCTCGTCTGTTGCTGCTTTATAGTCGGAGCAGACAAAGGCAATCTCATAGTTATCACTCTTTAGTTTAGATTCCAGTTTCTTCGGAATCATACTGCTTGGAACGCTGACCCCCTTAAAGGAATCAATTCCGAGTGCCCATTTAACACCTTTCACATCCTCAATTTTCTTTAACATTTCACTCTTTTCTTTGGATGCCATACCATTTTTCATCAATACGATATGGGTGCTGTTCATATTAAATTTCTCTTCGAGTTTTTTATTTGCAACGGCAGAATCCAGTGACTGTGGAAGTGCCCCCGCAATATCATAGTAAATTTCGTAATTGCTGTTTCCGTACATCGCAGGTCCCAGTAAAACTAAAAATAATACTAAGACAACCGGCCATCCCTTTACAATCTTTTTCGATAAACCATCGAGATTTGGAATTAGATTCTTATGGGTGGTTTTATCGATTGCTTTATCAAAGCATAGAATCAATGCCGGCAAAACAGTCAAACATACGATAACGCCGATGATAACACCTTTTGCCATAACAAGACCTAAATCCATACCTAATTTAAAGGTCATGAAACAAAGTGCAGCGAATCCGGCAATTGTTGTAATCGAACTACTGGTAACGGAAGTAAATGTATTGGAAATCGCATGTGCCATTGCACGGTTTTTATCCCCGTCATACCTGACTTTATTGGCTTCATAACTTTCCAAAAGGAAAATGGAATAATCCATCGTTACACCAAGCTGTAAAATCGCTGTCAGCGCCTGAGTAATATAGGAAATTTCTCCAAATACCATATTCGTTCCCATGTTATAGACAATCGCCATACCGATACCAAGCAAAAAGATAAATGGTGTTACCAGGGAATCCATCGTCAGTAACAAAATGAGAAGCGAAAGCACCGCTGCTACAACAACATAAATCGGCATCTCTGCCATCGCCAGATTTTTAATATCGGTAACGACACCGCTCATACCACTGATAAATGCCTGTTTCTTTACAATGCCACGCATTTCGGTAATCGCATCCATCGTTGAATCTGCCGATGTTGTATTGTCAAACAGGGCAATCATCATCGTTGCGTTCCCATTAAACAAGCCCTCTCTAAGTTTATCCGGGAGCATCTCTGTCGGAACTGTAATATCCATTGCATCATCATACCAGATAACGTCCTCCACATGATTCACTTTTTTTAATTTTTCTTTAAGAGCTACAATGTCCTTCTTCTCCATGTCTTCTACGACAATCATGGAAAAGGCTCCCATCCCGAATTCATCTACCATCGTATCCTGTCCGGATACTGTCTCAAGGGAATTCGGAAGATAACTTAACAAGTCATAGTTAATTCGCGTTGACACATAACCAATTGTCGCAGGGATTAACAATAAAAATGCGATAATCAGGACAACTGCTTTGTGTCTGGTAAGCCATTTACCAAACTTAATTACCATCGTGCACGCCTCCTACTTTTTGATAAATAATTTCAAAAATGACCATCAGTCACTTTAACTATATGCAGTGTAACACAAAAATGACCAACGGTCAACCATTAATTTGAAAAATTTTTGAATTGACACGATTCGTCACAAAATGCATATATTACCAATATACAGTTACGGGGGAAGTCAGCAGATGAATCGAGTTCGTAAAGCGGTTTTTTCAGAAGCAGTGCATAAACAAGGAATTTTAGGAAAGGGCATCGGGGTTGCGATTGTTGACACCGGGCTTTTTCCGCATCCGGATTACCGCTCACGCATCACCGGATGGTACGATGCTCTCTATCAAAAGCCTGCGCCTTATGACGACAACGGCCACGGAAGCCACGTTGCAGGGATTGCCGCCGGAGCAGGAACCTTTTCTCATGGAAAATACAAAGGCATCGCACCGCAGGCAAATCTAATTGGGGTTAAAGTGTTAAACAGTAAGGGCAACGGCACCATTCATGACATCATGAATGGGCTTCAGTGGATTCTTAAAAATCAGGAGTGCTTAAAAATCCGCATTGTAAATATTTCCATTGGCACCAATGACCGACATGCCTATCCCGAAGACAGTGCTTTTGTCCGCAAAGTTAATCAGCTTTGGGATGCCGGTATTATCGTGGTTGCTGCGGCCGGTAATCAGGGACCTGACCCACAGACTATTAGTGCACCCGGAAACTCCCGAAAAATTATCACCGTTGGCTCGTATGATTTTGCCGAAAGAACCGATGTAATTCCTTCCTCTCACTCCGGCGCAGGTCCTACGTTTTCCTGCATCAAAAAACCGGACGTCGTTGCGCCCGGTTCTCATATTATCAGTTGCTGCCCTCCCGACAAAACAAACGGCTCTTTCTACTCAAAGAAAAGCGGCACCTCCATGTCCACACCAATTGTGAGCGGTGCCATTGCCCTGCTTTTAAGTAAATATCCTTCCATGAGCCCAAGAGAGACAAAAATCCGGCTGAAAAACTCCAGCACGGATCTTGCTCTCCCCCACACACGCCAGGGATGGGGTTATTTAAGTATTCCTTCCTTACTTAGTACCTTCTGACAGGTGCCAGATTTCATCATTGTATTGCGAAATCGTGCGGTCAGAGGAAAAGAAACCTGCTTTTGAAATGTTGACAAGCATTTTCTTTGCCCATTCTTCCCTGTTTTCATAATCCGCATAGGCTTTTTCTTTGGCTGCCACATACGCTCTGTAATCCGGGAATGTCATAAACCAGTCTTTATTCAATAACTCGTTATAAAGTCTTGTAAGCATCGTCTTGTCACCAAGTTTCTGCATTTTCTTGCTGACAATAAAATCAACGGCTTCTTTTAACTCCGAATCTTTTTCATAATAATCTTTTGAGCAGTAATCTCCACGCTCATAGCGGGCAATTACCGTATCACTGTCCTCTCCGAAAACATAAATATTATCATCGCCGACAAGCTCATGAATTTCCACATTGGCACCATCCTCGGTTCCCAAAGTAATTGCACCATTTAACATAAACTTCATGTTGCCGGTACCACTTGCTTCTTTCGAGGCAAGCGAAATCTGCTCCGAAATATCACATGCCGGAATCAGTTTTTCAGCCTTTGTGACGTTGTAGTTTTCTACCATAACAACCTGCAGATGTTTTCTCACCTTACGGTCTTTTTCAATCAGACGCTGCAAGCACAATATCAAATGAATAATATCTTTGGCAATGACGTACGCCGGTGCTGCCTTTGCGCCAAATAAAAGAACAATCGGACGCTTTGGAATCTTACCTGCCTTAATTTCCAAATATTTGTGAATTGCATACAACGCATTTAACTGCTGTCTCTTGTACTCATGCAGTCTCTTAATCTGGATATCATAAATCGCATTGTCTAACAATTTGATTCCCTGTGTCTGTTTCAAATAAGAAGCAAGTGCTTTTTTATTTGCATCTTTAATTTCTAATAATCTCCGGCAAACTGCTTTGTCATCACGGTAATCCAAAAGTGCATTTAATTTTTCCGCATCTTTCTTATATCCATCTCCAATCGTTTCCGATAAGAAGGAAGAAAGCAGTGGATTTGCATGAAGCAGCCAGCGGCGGAATGTAATACCGTTAGTTTTGTTATTGAATTTTTCCGGATACAAGGTATAAAAATTATGCAGTTCCGTATTTTTCAAAATTTCCGTATGAAGATAAGCAACGCCGTTGACACTGTGTGAAAAATGAATATCCATATGTGCCATATGAACACGATTTTCACCATCAATAATTGCTACTTTTTCATCGTGATACTGTGCGTTTATTTTCTCATTTAATTTCTGAATAATCGGAACAATTGCCGGTGCCACTTCATCAATAAACGACATTGGCCATTTTTCCAGTGCCTCTGCCAAAATCGTATGATTCGTGTAGGCGCAGGTATCTGTTACAATTTCTGCTGCTTCATCAAACGGGATTCCCTCCTTTGTCAAAAGACGAATCAGTTCCGGAATCACCATGGATGGATGCGTGTCATTAATCTGAATTGCCGCATAATCTGCAAGGTCATGCAGATTACAGCCTCTATCCTTTGCTTCAGAAAGAATCAGCTGTGCACCGCAGCTTACCATAAAATACTGCTGGTACACGCGCAAAAGACGGCCTTTGTCATCAGAATCATCCGGATACAAAAATAAGGTCAGATTTTTTCGTATATCTTCCTTGTCAAATTCAATTCCATCATGAACAATCGTTTCATCCACAGAATCCAAATCAAACAAGTGAAGGCGGTTCGTCCGGCTCTCGTAGCCGGTCACCAAAATATCATACAACGATGCTTTCACATCGAAACCGCCAAAAGAAACCGTAAAAGATTTGTCACTGCGAATCAGCCAGCTGTCCTTATTCATCCATGGATTTGGCTCTTCCATCTGTTTTCTGTTCTTAAATTCCTGACGGAACAGACCGTAGTGATAATTTAATCCGACACCATCACCCGGCAGAGAAAGCGTCGCAATGGAATCTAAAAAGCAGGCTGCCAGTCTTCCTAAACCACCGTTGCCAAGTGATGGTTCCGGCTCGTATTCCTCTAAATCTGTAAGATTTTTACCGGCATCGGAAAGTTCTTTTTTTACTTCCTCATAAATCCCAAGGTTAATCAGGTTATTACTTAGCAGTTTTCCAATCAAAAACTCTGCTGATATGTAATACAGTTTCTTCTTTCCTGTATTCTCTTCCTTTTCCCCTGCCTTTTTCTGCACCAGCGTAAGCAGAGCATGATAAAGTTCTTCCTTCCCGCATTCACTGATTTCTTTGCCATAACATTCTCTTACGATTTTTGCAAGCATAAAATAATTCCTTTCTACTACAATTTATTGTAATGTAAAATTAAGCTCTCTTCCGCCGGAGCCAATTGTAAACCGGTATACGGCATCTTTTCTTTCGCCGAGTGAAGCTGTAATCTGATAGGTTCCCTCGCCGACATTTACAACATAATTTCCTTTTTCATCCGTTGTCGAAGTAAAAATGCTGCCATCTGTCAAATTCTCGCAGACGATAGAAACACCTTTTACCGGCGCTCCTTTCTCATCTACTACAAGACCGGCAACTCTTCTTTGGTCAACCACCCGGATAAGAGCAGAAGTTTCAACCATGCGGTTTGTATTTTTCTCATCACTTACCGTAATCTGCACACGGTATTCGCCAACACCGGACACTTTACCACTAAGCGTTCCTGTTTCCGCATCCATCTTCAAACCTGCCGGCAGAGAAATTGCAGAATAGCTGTAAGAACCGCTGCCGCCAAGAACCTCAAGAAATGGAACTGCATCTAACTGGGTACCGGTCACAACCGTCATATCCTCTGCTTTCGCCACGATAGCAGATTCGTTTCCAATATACACATGAATCACTTTTGTGAACTTCGTACCCATTTCATCGGTTGCCTTAATGGTAATATCCGTTCCCACGGTCACAGTTGTCAATGTCCCGGAAAATGTGATTTCATTATTTTTAATTTTACGGGTAATTCCCGGAATCTCACCCGTAATCTGATAGGAAAGATTTCCACAGCCGTACTCGCTTAAATCCACTGTTTTGTTCCACTCATCGCCAACGACGCCAAGCCATTTTTCTTCTTTTGGCTCGCTTAATTTGGTAAACAACGCCTGTGCTTCCATTGTTTTTACGCCATTACCCGGCAAATCCGAGATTGTGACACGGACATAGGAATCTTTTTCTACATTATAATCATCCGTCAGCTTAATATCATAGGTACGATTATCATAGTTACGAATACTTGCCACGGAATAGGTGCGGTTATATGTTCCATAAGAATAGCGCTTTCCTTCTATTTTAAATTGTTTGTTTGTCAATGCCTTCGCTTTATCCAGAGATACCCGGACAACATCGTTGCTAAGCACCTCCACAGAGGCAATGCCGACACTGTTGGTTGCCATCACAGTCATTTTCAAACTTGCTGTTTTTTTACTTCCCTCCACAGAAGTTGCTTTGATTGTGACGTTTCCCGCTTTGATTCCTTTTACCACACCGGCTTTTGTAACTGTCGCAATCTTTTTGTCCGAAGATGACCAAGTTACCTTTTTATAGCTTCCACTTGCCGGTTTTACAGTCGCTTTCAGAGTCAGACTGTTTCCTACATATAACTGATTTTTCGGCTTTTCAATCGCAACGGATGTTACTTTCTTTACGACCGTTACCGTAATTTTTGCTTTCTTCTTTTTATTCTTTTTGGATGTCACGGTAATTTTACATTTTCCGGTTTTGATTCCTTTCACATATCCTGATGATGAAACCGTTGCAATCTTTTTATTGGAAGATTTATAGGAAACTTTTTTATTTGCCGACTTATTCGGTGATACTTTCACAGTCGTTGTAAGTTTCACTTTTTTTCCAACCGCAACATGGACACTACTTCCATAATTACTCTTTACCGTTACCTTTTTTACTTTTACCTTTGCCTGTGCCTGCGGTGCCTGCATAAGCATAAGTGCTGCTGCCGCAAAGACAATTCCCTTTACCAATTGTTTCATTTCTTTTTTTCCTCCATTCTATCTTATACTGCCCAGGGTCTAAAATTCAAAATTTGATTATCCCCCAACATTCTATTATAGTTTAATTCTTTGTTTTGTCAAAAAGTTGTAATATATCTTTTCAGCGTATCACTTGACATTAAAAAATGTTTTTTTAATGCCCGAAGCATCTTTCGCTCTAGTCCCTTTTTTACACGGATTTCAAACTCATCACCCAGGTTTATATCGCATTCTCCTGTAAATTCCGGAACTTTATCGCCAAGAAACACTACTCGTCCGGTTAAATCTGAGAAAATTCCTTCAACATTAACCTTCTTTAACGATTTCGGAAGAATTACCTTCTCATAAGTTGAAAGGTTTGCCATTCCCCAAATTTCCTTAACACCTTCCGGCACTTTCACTACAATACAATTCTTTTTATATTTCTCGTAATATTCATTAGGTAGTTTTTCAAAATCACCCGATGCCATCTCCATCTTTTTTAATCTCGAATTATATTGTATCACATTTGTTGTGCAAAGGACACTGCCATCTTTGGAACGAATCCACTGTCCAAATGTTTTTTCCTGTTTGAATTTATTTAATCCACTTTTATATACAAATTGCTGTACACTGCCTCCAAAAATTGCATCATCCTCTAAAATCTCCAAATCATCTGGCAGATACAGTTTATCCAAAGTATCCAACAGATAAATGGTATGAGATTTTAGTTTTTTCAACGAGACGGGCAGCGCAAGCTTACTATCGGAATCATAACCCGAACTATACAGCTGAACCGTATAATTAGTCCCCAGATAGGTTAGTCCTGGTGGAAGTCCATCCATATCAATTCCCCAAAACGCATTATCTCCTATATATGTAAGTGTAAATTCTCTCATTATCTTTAAGGTATTTATACGTACCGGTATTCTCTCAGAATCCCAGGAATATATCTGCCAGAATCTGCGCAGTTTGTCTGTGGACTCTCCCAAAGCAAACGCTCCCTCTTCCACCACTTCAAGGGAAGAAGGCAGATTTACCTCTACCCACTTAACTTTTTTCATCATGGACTCTTCTGAAACCATATGGGCAAACGCTTTTTTCGTTATTTTCGTCGTTCCCTCTGCAATCGTTATCGTAAGAGAACCACAATTTGCAAACGCATCCTCTTCAACAAATACTTTTTTGGGAATCGTAATGTTCCTTGTATATTTCCGCTTTTCATTGAGTGAATACCCATATTCTCCTGCATCAAAAGCATGCGAAGAAATCCGGTTACATTTTGCCGGTATCGTAATTTTTATTCCGCCAGTATAATCCCCGGCAAACCGGTACAAAGTATTTCCTTTCAGAATAAATTCCCCTTCTCTCTTTGCCCCGGGCAGGTTCTTAAGCTGACAATCCATTTCTATTATAACACCAAATTCATTGGTTACAATGGTGCTGACATACTTGTCATTTTCATACTGCCTCCGCATTCCTTTCCAGACAAGTGCCTGCTCAGATATCATCTTTCCAAGTGCCCTCTTACACTCAGACAATGTTGAATTCATGGTAATTCCCAATATATTCGTTTTAAAATATTCCCCTGTTTCGTCGAGCAGCGTATGCACCCGCCATATCGTGCCATCCTCTAACCGGCTAAACGAGCAATACCGATTCAATGCTCTCGCTGGCTCCTTTTTTGTTCCCAAATAACCGGAAAGTGAATAAGCCTTTTGATTCACCAATGACGTTTTTTTCGTCAGCATGCCATTAAATCTTGGCGGTTTCTGTTTTTTCATTCCTCCACCCGGGAAATTTAATCTGACCTTTTTGTCTAACAACTGAATTGTCAGCTTATTTTCCGTTCCCGGCCGGATTGACATCCGATACATGTTCCCCGTCGAATTATAAGTGAATTCATAGGTTTCATTCCCAACTGCTCTTCCAGAAAACAGTCGATTGTTTTTTTCATCTAAAGAAAAGAAAATAGCCTCACTTGTCACCCGCTGTATCTCAAGAGATATCGTCTTATCCTTATCTGTCCAAATCCCAGCGAATTCACTGCATCTTTCTGCGTATTCTTTTTTATTATCTGATATTGCCCCCTCCCCTATCAACACCGCAATAAGTGCACACAAACAGACGCCAAGCACCATGAAAAGCAATCGTTTCTTTTTCGCTGTCATTTTTTTACTCCCCCTTCTTTTGCTTTTACAGCATTGCTAAAATTTCGCTTTTCGAGGCAGCCCCAACAATTCGGTTTACCTCTTCTCCACCCTTCATAACAACCAATGTCGGAATCGACACGACACGAAACTGCATCGTAAGTTCACCCTGTTCATCCACATTCACTTTACCGACGCGGATCGAATCATTTTCCTCACCAATCTGCTCAATTACCGGTGATACCATCTGGCATGGTCCACACCAGGATGCCCAAAAATCTAACAGTACCGGTTTGTCCGACTGTAATACTTCTGCTTCATAATTTTCCTTCGTTATTTCAATTGCTGCCATTTGTCATTCCTCCAATTCTTATTGTTCTTTTAAAATTTCCCGTATCGCCTGCTCCGAGCGTTTCACATCCGATTCAAAATCTCTGGCAGACAAAAGCCTGCACCCGGCTCCGCGAATGATAATCTGCTCCAACCCATCGGATGTCGCAACGGTGATACGATATTTTTTACCATTTTCGTGAGCAAACTTTTCAATGTACTGGTCTGCGGTTTCCGCCTCTTTTGTGTATACCACATGAATGTTATGATAATCCAAAATTTCTGTTTTGTGGTTTGCCACACGGTACGCATCAAACACTAAAATCAACTCACATTTATGAAAACCCTGATAATTACACAGGATATCCATCAGTTTTCCTCTTGCCGCCGCAATGTCGGTTTGCGCCAGCACTTTCAATTCTTCCCATGCAAAGATAATATTATACCCATCAACCAGCAGGTAATTAACATCCGGCATCTGTTTTTTTCTTGGCTTTGACAAACCAACCGGCTTTTCTTTGACAGAACTTACCCGCTTTGCAGAAATTCCTTTGTGTGAAACAACCCCCTGCTTACGATTGGCAAAAGAACTTCTTTCCAAAATGGAATCAATCTCCGACACATCCAGCCATTCCTCTCCCTGCTTTTTCGTCTCTTTTTTCTCTGTCACGTCATTTTCCATTTCAGAAGAATCTCTGTTTGCCCGTTTTGACGTGTCAATATGCATATAGTCAAACACCTGATTCCATGGAACAAAAAATCCGGCACCATGTGCACAGAATACCGAACCACTTGGATTTTTCACATCATGGTCGGCATCGTACTGTTTTGCGGCAATTACTTCATCTGCATTGTGGCATGGACGATATCCTAAAAGCGAGCAGAACAACTGTCCATGTCCTTTTGTGTAGGCAGTGACTTCCTGCGTATAATCCCGCATGGTACTGACAGGAGCTTCTCCGGTAAGAACTGCCATCGGTTGTGCCCCTTCGCCATTTGTCTGCGGTAAATTCTGCTGCAGGGTAAAGCTTCCCGCCATGCGCTCAATATCTGTCATTGCCCGTCCAATTGACGTTTCCGGCACGATAAGTCGGTATTCATAATACGGCTCTAACAAAACCGATTTCGTCTGCATCAGTCCCTGGCGCACGGCACGATAAGTCGCCTCACGGAAATCTCCGCCCTCGGTATGTTTATTATGCGCTCTGCCGGCAATTAATGTAAGTTTTACATCGGTAAGTCCGGCTCCCGTAAGCACACCTTTGTGTTCTTTTTCTGCCAAATGCGTCAAAATCAGCCGCTGCCAGTTTTTGTCCAGCTTATCTTCACTGCAGTCTGTCGAAATCTGAACACCGCTCCCCACGGCAAGCGGCTCCATCCACAAGTGAACTTCCGCATAGTGCCGTAATGGCTCATAATGACCGACACCCTCGACCGGCTCGCAAATCGTCTCTTTGTAAACAATGTTGCCGGTTCCAAATGTAACAGAAACACCATACCGCTCCAAAATCCACCGCTTAATAATTTCAATCTGCACTTCTCCCATCACCTGCGCATGAATTTCCTGTAATTCTTCATTCCAGACAATGTGAAGTGCCGGTTCCTCTTCCTCAATCTCACGAAGTTTTGGAAGCATTTTTGCCGGTTCTTCTCCATCCGGAAATAAAATGCGGTAAGTCAGTACCGGCTCCAATACCGGTGCACCGCTGTCAAACTCTGCACCAAGTCCCTCCCCGGGATACGTCTTTGTGAGCCCCGTCAGCGCACAAATCATACCCGGAACTGCTTGTGCCACAGTCTCAAAACGGCTTCCGGAGTACACACGGATTTGATTAATTTTTTCTGTCCACTCACCCTTTTTATCGGACAGTTCCATACGAGGTTTTAACTGCCCTCCGGTCACTTTAACATAAGTGAGTCTGGCTCCCTTATCATCACGCATTATTTTAAACACTTTTGCCCCAAACACCTCATCGTAAGATGGCTCCAAAAGGAGTGTCTGCATTACCTCCAGTAAATGCTTAACGCCTTCCATCCGCAGTGCCGACCCAAACACACACGGGAAAATCTTTCTCTCGCTGATTTTTTCTGCGATCTGCGAAACTTCCACTTCTCCCTGTTCTAAATACTGATTCAGCATTTCTTCTTCGCAAAGAGAAACCTGCTCATAAAATTCTTCACTTTGTAAATCTGAAAAATCTGTCACCGAAGAATTTAGTTTTGCCTGAAGTTCTCCTAAAATAAATTCTTTTTCCGTTCCCGGCTGATCCATTTTATTTACAAAAATAAAAACCGGAATCTGATATTTTTCCAAAAGTTTCCACAGTGTCTGTGTGTGCCCCTGCACCCCATCCGGTCCGCTAATTACTAACACGGCATAATCAAGAACCTGTAATGTCCTCTCCATCTCCGCTGAAAAATCAATATGCCCCGGCGTATCCAACAACGTCACCTGCATATCCTCCCACGAAAAAACTGCCTGCTTGGAAAAAATCGTGATTCCTCTCTCTTTTTCCATCGCAAATGTATCTAAGTAGGCATCCCCCTTGTCCACACGTCCCGGATTTTTCAACACTCCCGCCTGATACAAAAGGGCTTCTGACAACGTTGTTTTTCCTGCGTCCACATGTGCTAACAACCCGATACAAACATTTTTCTTGTCTTTGTTCATATGCAAAAAGCCCCCTTCCTAAGTCATAATGAGTTATTATAACATAAAAAGGGGGGAAGGTCGATATTTTTGTTGAGTAGTTTGTGTCAATTGTTCGTTAGCACTTTTTTGTTTCCCGTAATTCCGCAGAAAAGCTTTGCGTCTCGTAGGCACTCCCGTTTGTTGAGTGCGTAGCGGTATGGGCACTGAAACTACCAGTGCTGCATACCGACGCACTCAAACCCATCATTTCAAACTCAGTTTCGGCAGCCTGTTGACCTAATTCCAAAAAACTCCATTTACAGCCACCCATATTTCAATTTTTATATGACCTATTATCGTTTTTTCCTCAATTAGGTCAACCTTTTCGATTTATTTGTTGACTGAAATTAACATTATCACAAAAACAGTCATTTATTTTCATTATTTTTATGACCTATTTAATTAAAACTCTTTTTACGGTCAACGCTTATCCAGAAAATGGTTGACTGCATTCGTTGCTTTTTCAAATCCAGTCAACAAATTAGCATCAGCGTTTGATATTTCCCTTCTCAATATTTTCTTCGATAATCTGTTTCGTAACTTCATATAGCTTCTCCGAGCCAAGACATGTTTTATTTTGTCTGCCGTACACCTGCTCTGCGCAGACCTCATGCCTTCGCCAGTCTCCGCCATCGTTGCTGTTATTTAACATAAGTGGCTGCAAATTATCCATCGCATGGGCAAACTTCGACTCCGGCGTGGCAAACTCTTCAAATTCGTCGAAAAGTGCCATAAACTCTTCTTTTTGCTCCTCCGGCAAAATTGAAAAGATTCGTTCTTTCGCTGCATCTTCACGGACTTTCTGCGTCTTTAACGCTTCCTCATCATACGCATAGGTATCCCCCGCATCAATTTCTACAATATCGTGAATCAGACACATAAGCATTACTTTCGCAATATCAACCGGTTCGTTCGCATACTCTTTTAAAAGATACGCCATAATCGCCATATGCCAGGCATGCTCCGCATCATTTTCATTGCGTCCGTGGCCGGAAAGATGAGTCTGTCTGAAAATATTTTTTTCTTTGTCAATTTCCAAAGCAAAATCAAGCTGGCGCTTTAATCGTTCCTCCATTACTTAATCCTCCGTTAAATTGTTTCTTTCCGACACATTTATACGCAATAGTACCACTAATCCTCTAACGCCTGCTTCAAATCAGCAATTAAATCCTCTTTATCTTCAAGTCCGCAGGAAATACGAACAAGGCCTGCCGGAATACCGGCTGCCAAAAGCTGCTCATCATTCATCTGACGGTGTGTCGATGTTGCCGGGTTTAAGCAGCACGTTCTGGCATCTGCAACATGGGTTTCGATTGCTGCCAGTTTCAAACGTTTCATAAAACTTTCTGCCGCCGCACGGCCGCCTTTTAATTCAAAAGAAACAACGCCGCATCCACCATTTGGCAGATATTTCTGACCTAATTCATAATACGGGTCATTTTTAAGACCGGAGTAACTTACATGCGCTACCTTTTCATGACTTTCCAAGAATTCTGCAACCGCCTGCGCATTTTCCACGTGGCGTGGCATTCTCACGTGAAGAGACTCCAAGCCAAGATTTAAATAAAAGGCATGCTGTGGAGATTGAATACAACCAAGATCACGCATCAACTGTGCGGTACATTTTGTAATAAATGCGCCTTCCTTACCAAACTTCTCTGCATACGTGATTCCGTGATACGACTCATCCGGTGTACAAAGTCCCGGGAATTTATCTGCATGAGCCATCCAGTCAAACTTGCCGGAATCCACAATTGCACCACCTACTGCTGCACCGTGGCCATCCATGTATTTCGTCGTCGAATGAGTAACAATATCAGCTCCCCACTCAATTGGGCGGCAGTTAATCGGCGTCGGGAATGTATTATCTACAATCAGCGGTACCCCGTGTGCATGTGCTGCTCTCGCAAATTTTTCAATGTCCAAAACCGTAAGTGCCGGATTGGCAATCGTCTCGCCAAATACCGCTCTTGTGTTATCTTTGAATGCCGCATTCAGTTCCTCTTCTGTACAGTCCGGAGAAACAAATGTAACATCAATTCCCATCTTTTTCATCGTCACTTCAATTAAGTTAAAGGTTCCTCCGTAAATGCTGGAGGAAGAAACAATATGACTTCCATTTTCGCAAATGTTAAAAAGTGCAAAGAAGTTGGCAGCCTGTCCGGAAGAGGTAAGCATTGCTGCTGTACCACCCTCAAGTTCTGCAATTTTAGCCGCTACCATATCATTAGTCGGATTCTGAAGACGCGTATAAAAATACCCTTCTGCTTCCAAATCAAACAATCTTCCCATATCCTCGCTGGTATCATACTTAAATGTAGTTGACTGAATAATCGGAATCTGTCTGGGTTCCCCATTTCCCGGTGTATATCCCCCCTGCACACATCTTGTATTTAATTTGTACTCACTCATTTTTTAACTCCTTTATTTTTCATGTAATTTATTATCTATTCTACCACATTTTACAAGGATTTCCTATTATTTTTTTATCCCCAATATTTCTTCTGCGTCCTTCACTTGTTCCTCCGTTGGCACCGGAACACCTTCAAGTGAATACGGAATGCCAAGATTTTCCCATTTAAAAAGACCAAGTGTGTGATACGGTAGAATTTCCACACGGCTCACATTCGTCCACTCATCCAGTTTTTTTCGAAGTGCTTTCAAATCCTCTTTGCCATCAGTAAGCCCCGGAACAAGAACGTGGCGAATCCACATTTCTTTTCCCATTTCATTCATCTTATCTGCCATCGCAAGAATATTTTTGTTGCTTCGTCCGGTCAATTTCTTGTGTTTTTCCTCATCCATTTCCTTGATATCTAACATTACAAGGTCTGTAACTTCCATCAGTTTTTCAAACTTTTCAACGGTTGCCGGTTCTTCACCATAAATACTTCCACTGGTGTCTAAAGTCGTGTGAACCCCCTTTTCTTTTGCATACCCAAAAAGTTCGGTCACAAAATCAATCTGTAACAATGGCTCGCCACCACTGACCGTAATTCCTCCATTATTTTTCCAGTAATTCTGATAACGGTAAGCACGATCAAATGCCTCTTTTGCCGTCTGCCAGCCAAGTCCGACATCCATTTTTTCATCTTCATCTGTGCAAATCTTCCAAGTCTCCGGATTGTGGCAATACCGACAGCGCATCTTACATCCCTGCACAAAAAGTACATATCTCACGCCCGGTCCATCCACCAGACCAAATGTCTCAATACTATGAACATATCCCTTCATAATTACCTCTCTTTCACTTGAAAAAGATGCACAACCGGGACAAACTTCCCGGCTGTGCATCCAGATTTTTTTGAAGTTTTACTTTACATTCTTCCGTGGCAGGTACGTGCAATTACATCATTCTGCTGTTCTTCGGTCAAATCGATAAATTTAACGGCATAACCGGATACACGAATCGTAAAGTTTGCGTATTCTTCTTTTTCCGGATGTTTCTGTGCATCCAACAATTTTTCTTTTCCAAATACATTGACATTCAAGTGATGTGCTCCCTGATCGAAGTATCCGTCAAGTACCTGAACCAAATTGTTCTTACGCTCATCCTCATTATGTCCCAATGCGTCCGGATTAATCGTCTGCGTATTGGAAATTCCATCCAAAGCCCAGTGATATGGGAGTTTAGCAACGGAGTTCAGGGAAGCAAGCAAACCATTCTGCTCTGCTCCGTAACTTGGTGATGCACCAGGTGCAAATGGAGTAAATGCTTTTCTTCCATCCGGCATCATACCGGTTGCTTTACCATATACCACATTGGAAGTAATGGTAAGAATCGATGTTGTAGGCTCGGAATCACGGTACGTATGATATTTTTTAATCTTATCAAGGAATGTACCAAGAAGCCATACACCAATCTCATCGGCACGCTCATCATCGTTACCGTAACGTGGGAAGTCTCCCTCTGTCTCAAATCCTACTACAATACCATCTTCATTACGAACTGTCTTAACTTTTGCGTACTTAATTGCACTCAAAGAGTCAATTACATGAGAGAATCCTGCAATACCGGTTGCGAATGTACGGCGTACATCGGTATCAATAAGAGCCATCTCAGCAGCTTCGTAGTAATATTTATCATGCATATACTGAATCAGGTTCAAAATATTTACATACAGACCTGCCAGCCAGTCAAGCATGCGGTCATAACTTTCCATAACCTCATCATAGTCAAGGTATTCGGACGTAATCGGTTTGTAAGCCGGTCCGACCTGATTAAATTCTTTTTCGTCCACACCACCATTGATTGCGTACAACAGTGCTTTTGCAAGGTTTGCTCTTGCTCCGAAGAACTGCATTTCCTTACCTGTCTGTGTAGCAGATACACAACAGCAGATGGAGTAATCATCGCCCCATACCGGTTTCATCACATCGTCGTTCTCATACTGAATGGAACTTGTACGAATGGAAATGTCAGAAGCATATTTCTTAAATGTTTCCGGCAAATCAGACGAATATAATACAGTAAGGTTAGGCTCCGGTGAAGGTCCCATGTTCTCCAATGTATGAAGGAAACGGAAGTCATTCTTCGTTACCATGGAACGTCCATCCATACCGATACCTGCCACTTCCAATGTTGCCCATACCGGGTCACCGGAGAACAACTGGTTGTAAGAAGGAATACGGGCAAATTTAACCATACGGAATTTCATTGTCATATGGTCAATCAATTCCTGTGCTTCTGTCTCTGTCAGGATGCCTTTTTTCAAGTCACGCTCAATATAAATATCGAGGAATGTAGAAATACGTCCTACACTCATGGCAGCACCATTCTGTGTCTTAATAGCAGCCAGATAACCAAAGTAAAGCCACTGAACAGCTTCTTTTGCATCTTTTGCCGGACGTGAAATGTCATAACCATAAATCTGAGCCATTTCTTTCATTCCCTGCAAAGCTTTAATCTGCTCTGCAATTTCCTCACGAAGACGAATTACATCGTCTGTCATCGTTCCGCATCCACAGTTTGCTTTATCTTTCTGTTTCTGTTCGATCAAAAAGTCAATACCATACAAAGCTACACGACGGTAATCGCCGACGATACGTCCACGTCCGTAAGTATCCGGAAGACCGGTTACGATGTGGCTGTGACGAGCCTTTTTCATCTCCGGTGTATACGCATCAAAAACAGCAGCATTGTGTGTTTTGTGGTATTCATTAAAAATTTTATTAAACTTTGGATTTGGTGTGTAACCATAAGTTGTACATGCCTGTTCTGCCATCTTAATACCACCATATGGCATAAATGCACGTTTCAGCGGCTTGTCTGTCTGAAGACCAACAATTTTCTCCAAATCTTTCAATTCTTCTTTAATATATCCCGGGCCATATGCAGTCAGAGAAGATACAACCTCTGTCTCCATATCTAAAACGCCATTATTGGCACGCTCTTCTTTCTGAAGTTTCTGCAACTCGCCCCAAAGCTGATTGGTTGCATCAGTAGGACCCGCCAAAAAGCTCTCATCTCCATCATATGGGGTGTAATTCTTCTGAATGAAATCTCTGGTATTAATCTCTTCTTTCCAGATTTTTCCTTCAAATCCATCCCATTCTTTGAACTCTTTCATCTTTGTTACCTCCTTAAAAATCGCAAATGTCTATTGCTGAATGTAATACTAACATTTTCTATACCTAATTTCAAGCAAATCAATGATATTATTTCTCATTTCATTTTTGGTTAAAATTTCTCAATTCCCGGTAAACCATTATAAAACAAACAACTGCCGCTAAACAGTCTGCCACCGGACCGGCATACATAATTCCATCAATTTCCAAAAACAACGGGAACAAAAGGATTAACGGCAGTAAAAATAGAATCTGCCTTGTCAATGCCAAAAAGCTGCCAACCTTAGGTTTGCCAATCGCTGTGAAAAAATTCGACGTAATCGGCTGCATAAAATTGACAAATGTAAAAAACAAAAAGACATGAAAATACCGAATTGCAAACTGATAATACAGTTCGGAACCATCTCCGAAAATGGAAATAATTTGTCTTGGGAAAAACTGAAACATAAAAAATGCAATTACTGCTAAAACAGCACCAATGGAAATTGCTTTTATATATGCTTCCTTCACACGCCCCTTTTTCCCCGCTCCATAATTAAAACTTGCAATCGGCTGTAAGCCCTGCGAAAGTCCAATGACAAAGGACATAAAAATCATGTTTACTTTTGTAATAATGCCGGCACACGCAATCGGAATATTTTCGCCGTAAATCGAGTGGGAACCGTAATGCTTCAACGACTGGTTCATAATAATCTGCACAACCATCATTGCTACCTGATTGCTGCACGGTGCCATACCAAGCGAAGCAATTCTTGTTACATTTTCCCATTTTACAAACAAATGCTCTTTATGAATCGATACCGTCTTACCATGCATCAAGCAAATAATCGCCATGATTCCGGACACCATTTGCCCAATAACCGTAGCAAGCGCCGCTCCGGTCATACCAAGATTCAATCCAAACACAAAGAGAGCATCCAAAACGGTATTAATCACCGCTCCGATCAGATTGCAAACCATCGTCATACGCGGTCTTCCATCGGCTCGTATCAAATGACCTCCACCGGTACCAAGAAGTAAAAATGGAAATCCAAATGCCGTAACTTTTGTATATTCTATGGCAAAGGGAAGTACCGCTTTTGGTGATCCAAAAAACAAAAGCAATGGTTTTAAAAATAAAAAGGTGATAATGGATAAGAAAAGACCGCTTCCTGCAAGCAATACAACGGCATTTCCTAATAAATGCACGGCCTTTTTATCATCTCCGCTCCCCATCGCCAGATTAAATGCAGACGAACCACCAATCCCAATCAGTAAAGCAAGTGCCAGACAAGAGGTCGACAACGGGAAAGCAATATTTGTCGCTGCATTTCCTAATTCTCCCACTCTTTGACCAATAAAAAACTGGTCTACAATATTATAAAGAGAACCAACCAGCATTGAAATGATACTTGGAATCGCAAACTGTGAAAGCAATCGGTTTACCGGCTGTTCTCCCAAAGGATTTTTCGTTTCTATACTCATTTTTCTTCCATCCACTCAAAAAAGATGTCAGGGGCAAATCATGCCCCCGACATCCTCTTTTTATCATTTTAATCAATATTATTTCTGAGGACCTGCTGCTACAAGTGCTTTACCTGCATCATTTCCTTCATACTTAACAAAGTTCTTTGTGAAGCGGTCTGCCAAATCTTTGGCTTTTGTTTCCCACTCAGAAGCATCTGCGTAAGTATCGCGAGGATCCAGAATACCGGAATCAACCCCCGGAAGTTCTGTAGGTACTTCAAAGTTGAAGTAAGGAATCTTCTTTGTTGGTGCATTTTTGATATCACCATTTAAGATAGCATCAATGATACCACGAGTATCTTTAATGGAGATACGTTTGCCGGTTCCATTCCATCCTGTATTTACAAGGTATGCCTTTGCGCCGCTCTTCTCCATCTTCTTAACAAGCTCTTCTGCATATTTTGTAGGATGCAGTTCCAAGAATGCCTGTCCGAAACATGCGGAGAATGTAGGAGTAGGCTCTGTAATTCCACGCTCAGTACCTGCAAGTTTTGCTGTAAATCCGGAAAGGAAGTAGTACTGTGTCTGCTCTGGTGTCAAGATAGATACCGGAGGAAGTACGCCGAATGCGTCAGCAGAAAGGAAGATTACATTCTGTGCTGCCGGTGCGGAAGAAATCGGACGTACAATATTTTCAATATGATCAATCGGATAAGATACACGTGTATTCTCTGTTACACTCTTATCTGTAAAATCAATTTTTCCGTTTGCATCTACTGTTACGTTCTCAAGAAGGGCATCTCTGCGGATTGCATTGTAGATATCCGGCTCAGACTCGGCATCCAAGTCGATAACTTTTGCATAACATCCACCTTCAAAGTTGAAGACGCCGTTGTCATCCCAGCCGTGCTCGTCATCACCAATCAAGAGACGTTTCGGGTCTGTAGACAATGTTGTTTTACCAGTACCGGAAAGACCAAAGAAGATTGCTGTGTTCTTTCCATCCATATCTGTGTTTGCGGAGCAGTGCATGGAAGCAATTCCGTCCAATGGAAGGTAGTAGTTCATCATGGAGAACATACCTTTCTTCATCTCACCGCCGTACCATGTATTAATGATAACCTGCTCACGGCTTGTAATGTTGAATGCTACACAAGTCTCGGAATTCAATCCAAGTTCTTTGTAGTTTTCTACTTTTGCTTTCGAAGCGTTGTATACAATAAAGGTCGGCTCAAAAGTTTCAAGTTCTGCCTCAGTAGGCTGGATGAACATGTTCTTAATGAAATGTGCCTGCCATGCTACTTCAACGATGAAACGAACAGCCATACGGGTATCTGCATTTGCTCCACAGAAAGCATCTACAACAAAAAGTCTTTTGTTAGAAAGTTCTTTCTTTGCAATATCTTTTACGGTAGCCCATGCTTCTTCTGTCATCGGATGGTTATCGTTTGCATATTCATCAGATGTCCACCATACTGTGTCTTTGGAATTCTCATCCATAACAATGTACTTGTCTTTAGGAGAACGTCCGGTATAAATACCTGTCATAACGTTTACTGCACCAAGCTCTGTTTCCTGTCCTACTTCATATCCCTCAAGCCCAGCTTTTGTCTCTTCCTCGAATAACAACTCATAAGAAGGATTGTAAACAATGTCAGTTGCACCAGTAATTCCATACTTGCTCAAATCAATTTTTGCCATCTTACACGAACCTCTTTTCTTTCTTATTTTCTGATTAGTCATTGGTTAGTTAGTCATCCAATAAAAAATCTCACAACTATAGTACCACATTTTTCGGTAATGTCAACCTTTGTCTATCTGTGTCATCCATTGGAAATGTTCTAATTCACACTAATCTCGTATATTATACACGAAAAATCAAAATAAATCCACCTTCTGTTTTTGTAAGTTTGTGTCAAGTGTTCGTTGGCACTTTTTTTGTTTTCAGTAATTCCGTAGAAA
>ERZ894244.223-NODE-223-length-46246-cov-21.716287_pt1 | contig 46246 bp, 60 predicted proteins | sample MGYA00380299_ERZ894244 | MGnify/ENA primary metagenome ERZ894244 (study PRJEB32331, sample SAMN06328444) | human gut metagenome | biome: human gut microbiome; feature: stool | host: Homo sapiens | collected 2014-06-26 ... | reverse complement strand
CCTATAAAGTCGGTGCGGCGGTAATAGCCTTTTTCTCCGTCCGACACATGAAAGCCAAATACCTTTGTGCCGCTGGAATCCGGGCGGCAGCCGTTACCGTGGGTGGCGTAGAACAACTGATCCTGCGGCGTTTTGCACTCGTCCTTGAGAACGGACGGATCAAGCACCAAGATGTGATCGGTATAGTCGAGCTGTCCGCTGCGCTCACTGTCGCACTGACTGCCGTCATATAATCCGAGTGCCTCCCACTGCCGCCTTGCGTCGGAGACAAAGAGATTGACGAGCCCTGGATGACTGCGCACACAGTATTGCCATGTGTGTTCCTTATCCATAACGGAAAAGCGCCTTGCCCATTTCTTGTTGTTCTCGGAATATCTGCCGTCCTCGATTCCTTGGCGCACGGTGGCGGCGAGAACGAAGTTGACACGGTCAAAGCCGTATCGGTCGATAACTTCCTTTGCACAGGATTTAAGGCACTGACCGTCATAGTGTTCGTCAATGGCTCTTTCAATGGCACGGGCGCAGTCGCAGTTTTCGAGGTAGCTTTCACGCCATTCGTCCTTTTCATCCCATTCCGCAGCTTCCTTGAGGGAATAGAGATACAACGGCTTATGCTCCGGCATTGTGTCCACCTGCTTTCTGCTCTGCCCACTTGACCGAAAGATGCACAAGGGCTACACGCTGCTGTTCAGCAGAGAGGCTGTCGAGGAAATCCTCAAGCGTCATTTCGGTTTCCTTGTCGGCTGTCTTGGTGCCGGAGCAGTTATCGCAAATCTTTTCACGCTTGACGGTGACAGTTCTGCCGTCCGGTGATTCGGTGAAGGACAGCACATCATTATAGGTGAAGCCTACACGCTGCCGGATCTCAAACGGGATAGTGATGCGCCCTCTTTTACCAAGGACACGGTATAGCTTTGTCATATCAGTTCGCCTCGCTTTCATCGCAATTATCGCTGCAAGGGCAGTCCTCGCAGTCGCCGTCACAGTCAATGTCGGCAATGGGGCAGTTTTCGCAATCGCCGTCACAGACGATGTCCTTCGGATCGTCGATGTTTTCAATGACGATCTTATGTCCGTCTGTGTACATCTGCAGGGGGTCGCCCTCGAACATTCCGGCTTCGAGGAATAATTCGGCAGGCACGGGAAGCATAATGATTTCGGTTTTTATCTTTTTATTCTGCATACGATGTTCTCCTTTAATATTTTTTCGTAGTCGAGTGGTTTGTCGCCCACATCGAATAAGGTTAGTTGGTGCGGCTGCTGCCGTTCACGCTCAAAGAGGTCATAATTGGCTATGAGCAGTTCGGGGAATTCTTTGCCGGCCTCGTACTTCTGAGCCATGCTATGCACCCGTTTGAAGTCGAAAAAGTTATATTCCTTATATAACTCTCTGATTTCGGGGCAGTCATTGTAGGATAGCAGGAATTTGCCTTTCATGCCCGCAAGAGCGTGGTAGAGCCGCAGATGATCCTCCCAAGTGAAGCCGCAGTCATACACATATTCGCTTGTGAAGTACGGCGGATCGCAGTAGGTGAAGGTCGTCGGTCGGTCATAGTGTTTTATAAGGGTTTCGAAGTCCTGGTTTTCGATGACCACATTCTCGCACCGCTTGGCGAAGTCCTGCACGAGTGCAAACAGCGTTCTGAGTGAAAACGGCTGACAGGCAAAGGACTTGCATCCGCTGGAATAACTGTAACGGATGAGTTTTAGGAACATGGCAGCACGGCGTAAGTCATGGTCAATCCTCGCCGCCGAATACAGCGTCCGCACTTCCTTGGCGGTCACTTCGGGCAGCATTATTTCCGTGAGATCAAGCTGTGCCTTTAGGTAATCCTCGGTGAATTCCTCTTTTTCGAAGAACTTTTTAAGCACGGCGAAATCGTCACGGGAATTCAGGCTTAAAAAACCGAGCTCACGGATGAACTCCATCGGTCGGTCACGCATACAGCGGAACAGGTTGACGAGGTTGTGGTTGTAATCGTTGAACACCTCGAATTTATCCGGCACGGGCTTTCCGAGCAATACCGCACCTGATCCGCCGAACGGCTCGACATAGCGGTCATAGCCTATGGGAAACAAGGCATACAGGATATGAAGGATAGAGGTTTTGTTGCCTATCCAGGTTACAGGGGATTTTATTTTGATCACCTCACTTTGAGGCGGTCAACCGTTCCGAAAACAAAAAAGCGGTATCTTTCGTTTTCAAAACGATTGATACCGCCGTGGATTTATTGATTATTCTGTTTTGGCTCTTTCCTTGGCTTCGAGCTTGGCACGAGTGTTGTGTCATATAGTGCCGCAAATGCTTTCACTAAAATTTCCTGATTTGTTTAGTGTGAAATTTTCAATAAGCCCATGTGCCATTCCTGTTCGATAAGCTTGGGTTAAAGCTTATACATAGAGTCTACTATTTCTCATTCAATCAAATCACCTCCGAAATTATAAAAGGCCGAGTGACTTTCATTAAGCGAAAATCACTCGGCTATGTATCTCATAGTAATTATTACATTTATTTATTAGGGGAGAATTCTGGATGATATTGTGCCAAATAATCTGGCCACATAAAAAGATATTGAATATCTTTGGGAATCCCATTCCTTTGCAATTCGAAAGAATGTACTTCCTCAAAAGAGCGAAACTGATTGCATTCATTGGGCATTATCGACCATAAAAGTTTTGCGACATCACTTTTGTTAAACACATCTTGATGTGGGGAAAAGAATAAAGTTACATAGTTTGAAAAATCATTGACATCAAAATCATATTCACAGTTAGGTGCTATTCCGTCAATAGCATTTGAAATGGCTATATAATCAATTTTGGCATAGTCGAGCGGAACATAAGTGTTAGGTGTAATAAGACCGCTATATGGATTTAGCAAATAAAGCAAATATTTTTCCATTTGTTCTGATGTACACATTATTAGTAGAATATTTATTGTATCTGAGTTTCGTTCTCCAAATTTTGAGTTACCACTTTCGATATAATCTTTGAGCTTATTGTCGTTTGTTTTTAAAATTTGCGTTTCCTTACCACTTTGTGTTTTAAACATATCAGCAAGACTTTTAAGATCAGGATTGTTTTCCGCTCGTTCTACATTAGGATAACGGTGCGGAAGCATTGCATGAAGCTTATTTTCCTCAATAACATCCTGTTCTGGAGTTTTAATTTCAATATTTAACTTTAGAGAGTCTTTAGCTATTTGAATGTCCACATCTTTATTTGATAACGGATTGACTTTGATGTCGGTGCTTATTTGCAGACCTATGTTTCTGCAAATTTCCAAATTATAAAAATATGTGGTCAAAAGGATTTCCGATAACGCTTGGATTTTTTGATTTTTTGATAGACCTTTTTTATCAAGTTTTATTTTCTTATAATTTTCAAATTCATCCATTGAGAGTATTTTCATTCTTATCTTTATCCTTTGGTGTTTGTATGAGCTACTTATTGTGATTATACTTTGCTTTCATGAAATTGTCAACTTTCACCTATGTAAAGCGGCATTAGCTTTTATAATGCCGCCATTATTAAATGACTGCTTTTTCAGATAATCAACGCTGTCATAGCATCCTCAGAAATATTACTATGCTTACCAATGAAGGGTTCAAATTTGAAATTGTCAAGTGCTTTTTATATTCCTCCCATCTGTAAGGTTTCGTCCTGGACTTCTTCCTCGGCAAATTCGGACGGCGTCATTTCATCGCCCAGGAAGTTCGGCTCGGTATCCTCATCCAGCGGAATATATCCATTCTCGCCGAAATCGAGAATATCCCGCATCAGAACTGTGCCGCCGTGGTTGACTCCGACCTTTGGCTCAATGGAGCAGAAGCGGCCGCCGTCGTCGCTGTGGCGTAGGTCATAGGCATATAAGCCTTCGGGGATCTGTTCGGGCATGAGCCGTCCGTTGCTGAACAGCGCTCTGCGGTCAAGCACCTCAATGACATCGAGTTTTTCCTCGGTCAATGCCTGCGTTTTGAGTTCCTTTGCTTCCGGCTCATCATACGGAACGGGCTTGAACAGATGACCGTTTCGGGCGGAAATAACGCCGTAATCCGTAACGGCTGCACCGATGCGGCCGAGCAATTTATCCGCCTCATTTCTCGGAAGAATATTTTCAAGCCACTTGCTGTCAAACTCCGTGCTTGTGTTTTCAAGAAGATACTTCTTGAAGAAGGCATCTGCAGTGTCAGTTTCGGCAGTGAATTCATAACGCCACAGGTTATGGGCCACATTCAGTGCGTCCTGAATACTTGCCGTGTTTTCGGCGTCGAGAACGGCTTTGAATTTCACCTGTTCGTAATTGCTCATAGCTGAGATACGCTGTGCAAGGGTGTTGAGCGTATAGATATCTCTCATGCTGTCAAACATATCCGAGGTGATTTGCGGAATTACCGAGTCAAAGCCATAGTACACGCAATCGCCGATATCCGCCTCATTGAATACCATGGCGTAACGGTTGAAGGCGTCTGTTTCCATCGGGAGACTAAGCCACATGGCCTTTTCTTCGGGATCGCCAATGGTATGTTCCGGCGTACCCGATACAAGCAGACGAATGGCAAAGTCCGATATCTTAGGTTCCTCGTCCGGCAATGTCACGCCGTCATATACCTCCGGTCGGTCATAATGCACGGTGGGGATATACAGTCTGCCATCAAACACGCCGTTATCGTTTTTCTGCTGCACTCTGCCGATCTGTTCTGCGTTCAAAAACGGAACGGCACTTTCGGGGATACCTTCGAGGTCGGAGAGCAGTTCGTTTTCAAATGCAAACTGACCGAGCTCGGCGAGGTTGCTTACATTATGAGCAACGGGAACGGTATCCAAGCCATAAGTGCAATTGATGAGGTCTTTGATACTAACAAGGGTTTCATTTTCGTCTGCGTCGTTGAATATCTGCTCGGTCACGGCGTAAAACACGGGCAGTTCCTCGTCGGGGAGAGAAGCAAGCCGCTTGGCAAAGAAGTTCAACTCGTCCAAGCTGAATGTGTCCAAGCGGATGTCCTGCAGCTCCGGGAGGATATCGCATTCGGGGATGCTGACTTCAACCGTGTTTTCTCTGCCGACGGCACGGGTTTTCTGCATAGCGTCTTTGATTTCATAGTCCGCCGCAGGCAGCAACAGCTCGGCATAATAATATCCGCCGTGAACGGGGTTTTCGGCGGACAGTTCAAGCCTCATGATTTTTCTGTTATAGGTCATTCTCGTTTATCCTTTCTGAATTTGCTCTTGGTAGATTCGCTTGATAACAGCACCGACAGCAGAAACGACAGGCACGCTCACGGCGTTGCCTGCCATTTTGTAGAGCCGTCCGTCTTTTAATCCCGTAGCGGCTGCCTTATCGAATTGCTCATCCGTAAAACCCTGTAAGCGCCAACATTCTCTCGGTGTGAGCTTTCGCACTCTGCCGTAGCGGAGAATGCCGTGTCGATCCTGCACCGTCAGAGTGAACATCGGCTCGTTAGGCTCTTTTATCCACCTTCCTTGCTGACGGATGGTTTTCTTATCGGGCGTCACTACGGCTCTCGGCTCGTCCTCAATAAACACGGCGGAGTGTTCTCCTTTGTGCTTGCTGATGCCGCTGTCCTGTCGAGCCGTAATGCACCGAGCCGTTTCGGTGAGCTTTGCACCGGCGTTCATGTCTATAAAAAAATAGCCCTGTGTATTGCCAGGCGTTACGGTATGGGCGATCTTTTCTCCGACTCGGCCTCGCCGTGTATTCATTGTCGGGTAGGCAAGGTCGATGCTGTCGCCGGGGTGCGCAAGCTGAAAGCCGGATTTTGTATCCACCTTGATAGGCAGAGCTACATCGTAGAGTCCTGTTTTTCCTCCGAAGCCTCCGGCATTGCTTGTGAGAGTAATGCCGACTCCTTCGTCCGAGTAGACCCGATTGCCCTCTGTGCCTCCAAGGAGTTGGACAAGAGACGCTGCATTTGCGTCTGTGAAAGATAGTATTTCTCCGGCACATCGCTCTCTAAGATATCCGACAATATACACACGCTTTCGGGATTGGGGGACACCGAAATCCTTGCTGTTAAGGATTTGCCATGCGACATCGTACCCCAACTCATCCAGCGCACCGAGGATGGTCGCAAAAGTCCGACCTTTGTCATGCGAAAGCAAGCCGGGAACATTTTCAAGCAGCAGAAAAGGTGGTCTTTTAACGGCGGCAATTCGGGCAATCTCAAAAAAGAGAGTGCCTCTTGTGTCATCTTGGAATCCTCTGCGGAGTCCTGCGATACTGAAAGACTGACAGGGAAAACCGCCGCAAATAAGGTCGATATCCGGCAGGGAGTATGGATCAATGGTTCTTGCGTCTGCAAAATATAATTCTCCTTTCGTAGGGTACATGGCGTCATACGCCTGCTTTGCGTATTTATCTATTTCGCAGTAGCCGATACATTGAAAACCGCCGAGCCGTTCAAGCCCCGAACGAAAGCCGCCGATGCCTGCGAACATATCCAAAAATCTGATTGGCATAGGTCATCCGACCGATACCATTGTTTTTTCGTTCCGCCTCGCTTTCCTTACATCATCATACTGAAGCCTTCGGATTCGTCCTCATCCTCGGTTTCCTCATCGGCGCTGTTGTCGCCCTCACATTCGCCCGCAAAGCCGTTTTCTGCGGCTTCCTCGTCCGTTTCCTCGCAGGTGTCCTCTGTGGGGCTTTCGGCGTCAATTTGGCTCTCACGCTCGGCCTGCTCTCGGTCGAGTTCGGTTTCAATAAGACCAAGAACGAACTCCTTCTGACTCATATTGTTGCGGTGCAGGTAGTCCTTGATTCTCTGAAACAGTTCCTCCGGCACCTGAAATGCCATCGTTCTCATATTGCCCATGCTATTTCCTTCTTTCTGTTGTATTTTCGGGTGGAGCTCATCGTCCACCGCAAGAGTAATGAACTCAGCCATTGTCATTCCTTCATGCCGTTCGAGATATTCTCTGATTTCGGCATGGAGGTCGGCATCGATTTTTACGGTGATGCCTTTCTTTTCATCCGCCATTGCGCTCGTTCCTTTCTATATATTTTTTGATGATTTCCGCAAGCAGTTCCTCTGTCGACACCTCACGCTCGGCAGCTTCTCGGAGCAGCATATCTGCTTGCGGCTGCGGTATAAGAATATCGTGTTCCAATAGGTTTCCTCCTACATTCCCATGATGGGGCCGTTGTCGTCGTCCATATCCTCGCTGTCGGCCTGTTCCTCGGCAAGCTCCTCATCGGTGAGCTTGCGGAAAGAGTCCTCGCCGGGGATGATGCCGAGCTGTCTGCCGTTATCAAATTTGCAGTGAACGGTGGACATATCATCCACAGCTATTACTGTGCCGCGCATATTGTCCTCGACAGGTCGGGGATCGTTGCCCATGTGCAGAAGCAGAATGCGCGTTCCTTTAGGATAGATTTCTTTATATCGCTGTGCCTGTCTGTACAGGCGGTCATATTCGTTCATTTCATTTACCTCCGTGTTTTCGTTATATTTTCATTCCGTAATATTCCTCCGGCGGCCGTAAAAAGGAGAAGTCAACCGCCTCGATGTTGTCACAATGTCCGGCAAGGAAGCGGTCGTCCCGTTCCATACGCATCGTCAGATATGCGACCTCCTCGGGAGTGGCGGTCACGGTTTCCTCACCGCCGTAAAGGTATACCTCGGCGTGTACGCTGACCTCTGTTTCCGCATCGACATTTTCCATAAAGTCATCAAAGGCTGTCCAGCCGACGAGGTCGTCGTACTCTCTCGGTATTCCTCCGACCGTGAATTCCGCTTCGTCATAGCCTGCGGTTACGGTAACCGCAGAAAACAGCAAGGCCATATATTACATCCCTCCCATCTGCATTTCGTTTTGCTGCAGGTATTCGTCAAACTCGCTCTCGGTCATCATGGCGTAGTCATCGCCGCTGTTCCAGAAGGAGACGAACAGCTCGCCGTCCATGGTATCAATGGGCTGCTGCTCGAAGCCTTCGCCGAGGCCGTCCGAACACTGACCCGTAAGCCAATCTCGGAGTGCTTCCGTTTCCTCTGCCGTGAGAGCTTCCTTGAGGCTGCAGTCGATTCGTCCGAACAGCCTGCCGCCGTGCATTTCCACCGACCAAACAGCCGAGGTCAGCTTTTCGCTCACGCCGTCATCCTTGTTATAATAGGTTGCCATATCGTTTTCGTCATCGGCGGTGTAACGATTCAATGCGTCGCTGATCTCATCGGCGCTGTCGGCAAGGTATGAATCTCCGACCGTGAACATATCTCCGTCGCCCTCGTCGATGTTTCCGATGAGAGGACAGAAGAACACAGCCTTTACGGGACCGGCGTCCTGCGTCATCTGACGGACGGCGGAAATCACCTCGTTCATTGAATCGTACTGGTCGTAGAGGACATTCTGTTCAAGTTCCTCTTTGATGTCCTCACTTGCCGCCCCAATAACAAGCGTCAGCATATTGGCGTCGGCGATGGTGTTTCTCTCATTCAGTGTGAGGAGCAGATGCTGACCGAAGTCGCTCTCACTGAACAGCTTAACGCCGATGTCCTCGTCCTCGTTGTCGGTCAGCGGAATCTGTTTCGGCGGCTGCGTAATGCCGATGGAGCGCAGCTTTTCATAAATGTCGTAAATGCTGTGAGGCAGTTCGAGAACAAGGGTGTTCTCTTTATTGCGGATAATTGCGGTGATCATATTTACATTCCTCCCATCGTCATAGGCTCGTCCTGATATAAGATGTCGAGCAGGCTTGTGTCGGTGTCGTTATAGATGAAGCCGCCGTCGACAAATTTGCCGTAAAATTTATCCGAGATATATTCTCCGAACCCCTCATAGTTGAAATAATCTTCCATTTCAAGATCAAGAATATATCTGTCCTCGGTTTCGGTAAAAAATCTTCCCACCTCGGCATAGCTTGTTGCTCCCTCAATGAAAGTAAAGCACCCGATATTCCTTGCCAGCCTTGTAAGCTGCTCGGCGTCCTCGGCTTCGGCATATTCCGCCACCGACCACAGCTTTTTCAGATCCATATCCGCCGTATTAACGGCGGCGGTCAGCCGGTTCAGTTCGTATACGCCTTCCTCGGAGGCGATCTCACGGAATCGCCCGAACCATTCGGGGCTGTCGGTATTGAAGTCCTCCAGCGTAATTTTCACCTCATCCGCTGTTGTGCCGAGCCTTGCAAACGCCTTGTCGATGGCTTCCTCCTCACAGGGAAAATACAGATATTCGGTTTTGCCGCCATACTCGGCCTTGGCAACGCAAAGCACCCCTGGATCATACAAATACGGCGGGAAGGTCTGTCCGTCATATGACCGTTGGAACGGCGTGTTTTCATCAACGAACAGCATTCCGTGTTCGGTAAATATGCCGTTGCCAGACTGTATCAGTTCCCGTCCGAGCTCTGCATATTTCGGATCGTCCGCATCGTCGGCAGGCACACAGCCGTTGACTGTCAGCAGATACTCTCTGCCGATCTTGCCCATGTCACCGATATCCCGAATCAGCGGATAGCGATTGAGATTAAAGCTCAAATTGATGAGGTCGGGCAGGGTGTCAAAGCCCTCTAACTTCATGGCTTCGTAAAACTGATATTCCTCATCGCCGAAGAAGCTGTCCATCCGTTTTCCGAGGAAGTTGACTTCATCGAGGTTAACGAATCGGTCTTGGATGCAGACGAGTTCCTCGGGGAATATGACCTCGGACACATACAGTTCAAGTGGTGTGACATCCTCGGCATGGATTCTTTCGAGCGCCGCATTCATTTCATTTTCGGTGCAGGGAAAGCGGAGATCGGTCTGACTGTTTCCGTATTTGATTTTCAGTTTAATCATGTCAAATCTCCTTTATGGCTGCGAGTCCGAATCTGCGGATTGCCATAGCGTTGCAGATGGTGCGAAACAGCATTGGCGGAACGAGGTCGGCGTCCGACAGATCCGACACGGTAAGATGCTTTGTGCCGAGCGTCAAATCCTTTGCCGCACAGTAGAGGGTGTAGGCTCGTTCGGTGCAATTATGGAGCTTGATGTTCTCAAAGAATACACAGCCGTTAATTATATGGTGCTTGCAGCAGCTCCACAGCCTTTGGTCTGCGGTGAGCAGATACAGTGCCGAAAGCAATGCGTAATTTGCTTTGAGGATGTTCTTGGCGGCAAGCTCAAATCTTGCCCGATGCTTTTCATTTATATATGTCATGGGCTTTTCCTCGCTTTCTATATATTCGTTGAATCTCTTGCGGAAAGGCGGACAGCGTATCTGCCTCATGGTGGCTGTCAGTATTTCTGTGGGTGTGGCAGCGGTTGTTGTGATGAATAGCTGTGCTTCGGTAAAACGGAAGCCCACGCCTCTCGGTGCAAAATTCGGAACGGTCATCATCAGCCGTTCCATGCGTCTGTCATGTGGATTATCTGAAAATATGGTCATTGTTTCTCTCCTTGCTGTGAAATAAAAAAAGCCCTCCGGTTTTTGTGTAACCGAAGGGCGATTGATAGTATTACATATTTTGTTGTGGTGCTGATTCCTGTTCAAAGGTCGGCGGCTCGGCTTCAAGAGAGGGGTATCCGTCCGTGAGCTTTTCTTGGAGCTTATCCAGCTGCCGTTCCTGCTCATAGGTCAGCGTTTCGCAGTTGCCTTTGGCAAAGTCCACACAGCGACAAAGGTCTGCCGATTCATTCTCACTGAACAGGCGGTCTTTGCTGACGAGACCGGAGCGCACGGCAAAGGCTTCCTTGACATATTCATAGTTCGGCGAGTAATCTCCCCAGAACACCGAATCGCCGTCTGCGTTCTGCTTCCAGGTACAGAACATAAAGCCGTTTTTTTCGCTGTAGGTTGCCGCCAACACGGTATCTCCGAAGGCGGCAAGTTGTCTGTAATCGGAGACATCGGCAGCTTTCATCTGCGGTGCGTGTTCGTAGAGTCCGACATATTCTCGCACCGTAGAGATCTCATCCTGAATATCTGCAATTTTACTGCGGTATTCATCCGAGATGTTTTGGTCGGCGTTGCTTAGAAATTGACCGTTGTATTTTATCCGGCAGAGGGGGATGCCGCCCGAGGACACTTTCATCCATTCGTTGCCGTCCATCTTGGTGTCGTACCGAGCTTTGAGGCGTTTGGCTAATTTTTTCTGTAGCATATTTGATTTCTCCTTTTCAGGGTAATAAAAAAGGCAGATAGATTTTTGCTTTCTATCTGCCTGTGTATCTGATATTTACTTTTCGGGAGTTCAAGTCTATCCGCAAAGGGAAAACGGCGATTTTACATCTGCGTTTCGGTACAGAGAAAAATCGCCGTTTGGGTAGCAAAAAAGCCCGATATAATCGGACTTTTCGCGAGACATCTTTTTTGTCTCCACATTATGGCGGAGATGGAGAGATTTGAACTCTTAACAAATGCAGTATTTAAGCCATAAAACGGCTTACTGTGCAAAATCTGTGCAATGCGTTGAAATTCTGTTGCTTTTAGTAGTTGTTTTCAAAGTATGTATTCAGCTTATTAAGTGCCTCTGTTTTGTGCTTTTGTGTAAGGTGAGTGTAGATGTCTGATGTAGTGGAATATTGAGCGTGACCTAAAATTTCCTGAACATCCTTTATGTTCAGATTAGCCTCAAAACAGATTGTAGCAAAGCCGTGTCGGGCAATGTGGGGAGTAAGCTCGGCAAGGCCTGTGGCAGTCTGATAGTCTTTCCAAAGTTTATCAAAGCGTGACTGTGTGTAATATTCGCAGTCACAATTAAAGACAATTTCATTTTTCTCGCCCTTGATTTTAAGTAACTCTGTTTCAAGACCTTTTGTAAGCAGTACATCACGCTTGCCTGCCTCTGTCTTCGGCTCTTTTATGTGTGGTGCATTGTTTACATGATACAATGACTTTGTGATATGTATTATATGGTTTTCAAAGTCTATGTCGCTCCATTTAAGAGCCAATGCCTCGCCTCGTCTGACACCTGTATTGAGAAAGAAAAAAGCAAGCAATCCTCCCGGGGCAGAGATTGAATTTTTGATAATCTCGATTTCCTCGTATGTTGGGGCTCTGCGGTGCGTTCTTTTAAGATTCTTGCTTATTTGTATGTATTGGCAAGGATTGCTTGTTATATATTCATTTTGTGCGGCATAGGTGAAAATAAGGCTAAGTACGGATGCGTATGCTTTAACGGTTTTATATGCCCAAGATTTAGGAAACTTTGCTATATAGCGGTTGATTTCACGAAGTCCGATGTTTGTTATAGGCTCATCGCCAAAATAGTCAACGGCCCGTGCTGCTCGTGGCTTGTATGCCTTGACAGAACCTTGGGCAAGAGTTTCAAACGCATGGGCTTCCCATTCTTCCACAACAGCAGAGAACGGCATACCTGACTTAGTTTGCTCACTTTCGGGATTATAAGCAAAAATTTTCTTTTCAAGTTCTTTTTCGGTTCTTGCTCTGAATATGTGTCTTTTGCCGTCATAGACGATTGATTTTTCATAAAGCCCGTCAGGTCTGCGGTAGTATTTCTGATTTGCAGATTTAGAACCGCACCAAGGGCAGAATTTAAAATCAGACTGCAAAGTCTTTTTGCATCTCTTGCATTTCATAAAAAACACCTCTGTATTCATTTTTTATTGACACAAAGGCTAATTTATCTTATAATAATTAAAGACTTTCCACAGTCTTGTATGGCCTTTGCGTCGTACACCGCTCTATCCTGTTCCAGCAGGGTAGGGCGGATTTTTTTATTTATTTTAATTGTTATTTTGCTTTTGATAACGACTTCTTGTAGTTTGGATTATAGTTTTTGCAGGCATTTTCAAGTTTTTTGAAATTGCAGCTTATTGACACTAAAAATTTATTTTTTGCATTTACAACATCATAATAGGTTTTATTTGCGTGATCATAAATGACAGCTTTATTTTTGTTAAGCCATGTGACTTGTCGCCTTAATAATTCTGCGTACTTAGTATCAGGTTCTGAGTTAATATCAAATTCAATTAAAGATGAATTGTGTATTGGTACCATATTATTAAAACCGATTATTCCAAGGTTTCCGCCGTCAATCTTTAACAGATGTTTACCTGATTTCATATTTTTATGGTTTGGTTTAGGTGATTCTAAAGGAGCAAAGTAACGAAATTCACCAACATATAATACAATACCCACATATGGTCTTTTTGCATTTTTATTAAGCTGAACCTTATCGTCAGCACCCCGAAGAAAGCTTATGTATTTTGAGCTTATCCTATATAATCTTAACGGTTCCATATTCCTCCTGTAATAAAAAAAGCGAGATGGGCAATAATCCATCTCGTCATTTTTAAATCCCTACTTAACGGCAAGGGATTTCCGCTTTTTTAGGTTCTGATTTACGGCTCAGACTATCCGCTTTTTTTAGTTCCGATTTAAGGCTCGGACTATCCTCTTGATAGAAAGGAGGTGATAAATTTAAATTAAATTAATCTCCTTTATTGGAGTTTTACCTCCAATACTATTATATGCTTTAAATCAAGAAAAATCAATAACAAGATGTAGTAAAATATTCAATTTTTTTCTATATATAGTGATTTGCAACAGATTTACAACAGAAATCAATAAACCCTGCTGTAAAATCCTACGGCTTTAGTTGCTCTTTAATTTTAAGAGATTCTCGATACTGTTCAGCCGGAGCAAGTCGAGTAAATTCTACCGTTTTATCGTAATTCTTTTTTACAACTTCTTCTATTTCATCAAGAGTAACATTAAAGAACTCACGTCTTGTGTTAATCATATTGACTTTTCTATCCTCAAAGGCTTTATGTAAAGCTGCTTCAAGTGAAGGAGCATCGTCGGAAAAAATCATTGCGTGAACATCAAAGTTAAACGGAACAGAAGCGTCCCCAAGCTCATCAACTCGATCCATTGGTTCAAGTCTGCGTGTCATACCTATTTTATACACATTCTCTCCAAATGAACCAACATTTGAAATAATATAAACATAGCCAGCTCTCGCATTTGCTGCTCTATAATCAATATCTTTCATAGATTTATCTATTTCGGAGAGTTCATTAACAATTTGTTCTTTTTTCTTGAGTAATTCAACTCTATCTGCTTCATTTGCAGTTTCAATTTGTTGCTCAATATGTGATAAAGCATTCTGATAATGCGATTGCTCTTTTGCTATCTTTTTACGAGTTTCCTCAATTTCCTTTTGAAGTTTTGCTTCTTCACGCATTCGGGCTCTTATTTCCTTTTGTTCTTCCTTTTCGTCTTGCTTTTTCTTTTTGTATTCAAGTGATAAGCAAAGTTCTTCGTACTTGGCATTAAAATATTGAGTAGTTATTGCAACCCCCATAATGTTACCAAGTTTTGAAATTGCTTCGCAGGAACTACGCATCCTTTTTAATGCAGTATCAAAAGTATTGTATTTAACTTTATCAATAAGTTCATCACATTCACTATTGAAAGCTCTAAGCAAAAGTTTTTGCATATCTTTAACCATTTTTTTGCCCTGACTTTTACTTCCGTTTACATTCCAATTAGTGTTACCGGTAACAGCTTGACCGTTTTTTATAAGAGCTTTTTGTGTATCTCGAATTTGTGATAATCTGTTTTTATACAATTCTGAAGAAGCAAAGTCGTATTTAGGAGTATAAAGTCCGAAACTTTGTAACTCAATTTGTTCATCCATACAGATTATTTGAGATTGTTTGTTATTTATAGTGTTATTTAAACCGATAATTTTGTTGTTTAAATTATTGATCTCGTTATTTTTTTGCCCAATAACTGCATTTAAGTTATTAATATCATTTTGCAATTTCTGTGTGAGCATAAGTAAATTTTGGGCATTATACATTTCAGGAGTAAATGTGCTTCTAAGCTGATTAAGTTCAGCTTGTAAGCGTTCTACTTCTGACTTATATTGATTACCCTTAAAGGTATCAAGAAATCCCATATCAATTCTCCTTATCAAATAGCATTAGCCTCAAGCTCGTTATGTACAACAGGCTCATAATCATAAAAATGCTCGGATGTAATGTGCTTTAATTCGTGCTTAGCGGCTTTCTGTTGAGTATCATAGCTAAGTAGAATATTAATATATACATTGTAATTGCCGTCCTCATCTAAGACCGTTACGCCTCGTACGGTCAGCGGCAATTCTAAACCTCTAATAAAAATTTCTCCCAAAGCTATTCATCCTTTTTTAATGCTTCAATAATTCTGACTGCTTTTTCCACATCTTCTTTTGTAGCACCCTTAGTAAGACTAAATAACATTCTTAGTTCACTTCTGTTTTTGAGCTCCTCAAGGTATTCTTGGAGTTCTGAATTTAATTCGGCGGAGGTCTTTGAATCTGTGAGTGTGTTCATATCTACATTGAAATAGTCAGCTATAGCTTCTAAAGTTTCAAGATTAGGTTCTCTTGTGCCATTCTCATACATACTAATAGAACTTTTAGAACAACCTAAATGCTTTGCAAGTTCTTCTTGACTTAGATTTGCTTTTAATCTCAACTGTTTAAGTACATCGGAGAACATTTAATCACCTCTTGTGTTTTGTTTACTATATAATATCACGAATTGTGAAAAAAATCAAGCAAAAAATTTCACAAAATGTGTTGACATTTTTAGAATGCTGTGTTAATATAATAGTACACGATATGTGAACTCACTTAAGGAGGTGATAAAATGAATGCAGAAGTCATTGGCGAGAAAATTAAAAACTTAAGAGAAAAAAATAATATCTCAAGAGAAAACTTTGCAAATGCCGTAGAAATCAGTCAATCTGCTCTTTCTATGTACGAAAACGGACAGCGTATTCCTCGTGACGAAGTTAAGTTAAGAATTGCAAGATTTTTCAACACCTCAATAGAGGAACTTTTTTTTACAAATTAAGTACACGAAATGTGAACCAAATGTTTATCTTACAATTCAGTATAGCAAATCAGCTGTACAATAAGCAGGACTTTTAGACAGCAGAGAACAGCATAGGAAAGGAGCAATATAGTGGAAATAACAGTAAAAGGTACATCAAAAGAAATTGCTGACCTTGTATTGCAAGTACAAAGTCAGCAAACAAAAGTAACGTCAGTTAATATTTCCAATAGTAACGCCGATGATTTGGTCGAAAAATACAACCATAAAATTCATATGAGTGATTGTGTCGGACGATGTTGATCTTATTTTTACATCTTTTAAAATTATGTAACCATCATTACCAACAATTACAGGTTCGGAATCTGTAGAAGAAATATTTTTTAAGTATTCTTCTTTAGTATTATTGCAAATCTCATATAAAACGCCGCACAAAGAATTTTCATCGTCTATTTCCTGCTCAGACGGGACCTTACCTGAAATGATTCCGGCAGAAGTTGTTAATATCAAGTTGTTTTCTTCTAAACCTTCGACTTTCGGAATACAAGACATAGCTATTATTAAGCTTTTCTTAAGTGATGAATGATTCATATTAATTTCACCTCGCTTTCTGTATATGGTTAGTGAATTGGGGTTCACCACTAAATATAGTATAACATAAAAAGGTCGTGAAATCAATGCACATTAAAGAATTTAGTATAATTTTGAGAGAAAACAGAAAACAAAGAGGAATTTCGCAAAGCGAACTCGCTAAAAAAGCAGGCTTTACAAAAAGAGCTATCCAATACTGGGAGAAAGGAGAAAAAAGCATTTCACTTGAAAACGCTGATAAGTTGTTTAAGGCGTTAGGCGTACAGATTACTATTGGAACTCAATAACAACTCACTATCGAGTTTAATTTTAAGGAGGAAACAAAATGGCAAGTTTAAAACTCATTGACACCAAGGATAAATTCCTGCTCGAGATAGACGGCAAGGAAATCCCCTATGTTACAAGCTATCAGATTACCCGAACAGTAGGCGACGTGGTACTGCTCAAGCTGGCACTCAGCGTTGCCAATGTGGAAAAGGTTGAAGTCGTATCAGACAAAATTACAGAGGAGAGCAGGAGGAAATGACATGGCAAGAGAAAAGCCGTTATTTCGAGACAACCTCGACAGGTTAGACGTTGCGTTTCCAGATAAGGAAGTTTTGCAGTATCGGGACATCGCAAAGTATCTCGGAAAAAGTTGCGTTACTGTTAAGCGACACTTTCAAAAAGACTATAACAAGAAACTCGGCGGAATCAGCAAGGCAGTCCTTGCAAGTATTTTGAGTTGATTAAAGGAGGCATAACAAATGGCACTCAGACACATTAAAACAAAACGCAGTCTTAAGGATGAGAACAAGCACTTACATAGCTTAGTCAGGCACCTACGGATTGAGCTTGAGAACGCAAGGCTTGACCTTTGCATTAAGAATGACGCAATCAACGGCTACCGCAAGGAGAACATCAAGCTTAGAAAACGCATTAACAGTATGTATGCATATGATGTTTTCGGGGAGAAGGTGAAGAAATGAGCAATAAAAAAAGTGCCTGTGACACCGCGAATGCCACAAGCACAAAGAACAATAAGCCTAATTCAATTATATCCTCTGCAACAAAAAAAATCAAGTTGTGCAACGAAAAAAATCTTAAAGACCGTAAATCTAAAGCAATTCTTGAGCCGGTAAAGAAAATGCTCTGCGAATTTTCAGAGCAGAACGAGGAATTTGCAAGAGCCGTTACGGCTGCAGAAAACCTTGAAAACCTGATTGACGAAGTGGGAAAGAAGCTCCCCGCTGCAGTTTCCGACCTTGATGTGTATCAGCAGATTGTCGGTAAGATTTTCCCCGGAGCAAAGGTTACTTTCGCAATGCAGATACATATGTCCGAGTATGAGCTTGAAGAGCCTGATGTAGCAGAGCAGAAAACGGATCCGGTTACTCTTGACCTCGGCAATCTTATAGATTGGTAGGTGTCGGTATGATTAAAAATCCCGAATATCTGCTCGAGAATATTCCTGATATTACAGTTGAAAACGAAGAGCAAATAGTGCAGTATTTCCCACAGTATGCCTTTTATGAAAATAAAGGCAGGGACAGATGTGATTGCTTTTGTACAAGCTGTCGTTGCTGGCATCTTAATGAGCCGTTCAGTCTTGCACATAATCAAATTCACATATGCAACCATTGTGGTGAGACCGTCAAAGCAAAGGCTTTGCATTACGGCAGAAAGAAACTTGGAAGAAGTCGCAAGTTTGGATTTTGTTTTGCTCAAAACGGCAGACTGTACATCAGATTTGTAACGGTTTATCAGAGATTTTCGGAAGATATTTACAACGAAAATCCTGTCGAAATGATGCCGCAATATTTTTTTTCAAATGAATATCTGTATGTATATGAACAACACGCAATGCAAAGATTTGCATACAACTGGTACGGCAAATCATTTTATCAGATGAAAACAGACGGAATTATTCCTTCTGCTTCACAGGGCTTAGCGTGGTATTGGGGTCCGTCAGAAAAAACCTTGTATTCAGGCTGGGATTCAACCGTACTTTTAAATCTTGATGTAATAGCTGATACGGATCTTAGATATTCGTGTGCGGATGAGCTTTTAAATAGATGTACGGTCCAAGAGATTCTCAAATGGCTGAACATATATGTAAGGCACAATAATGCAGAATATCTGATTAAAGGCGGTTTTGAGAATGTTGCAAAGCTTTTGATTAACGGCAAACTTTCGCTCAATAAAATTCACTGGAAAGAAACCAATCTTCTTAAAATGCTCGGATGTCATAAGGAGGATATGCACTTTTTCGCAGATTATGATTCAAGGACAATTGAACTTTACCGTAGCGTAATAAAGGAAGAACCGACTATTCATATGGCACATGAGTTCATAAGCAAGCTGTCAAAGCTCGGCATCAATGCTGTAAACGAACTTCACAAAAATAGTCTTACATACAAACAGATTTTGAAGTATGGCAAAAACGATCGGAGAGTAATACTGTGGAGGGATTATCTTGATAGCTGCAAAAAGCTTCCCGAAGGTATAGAAGAAGTAATGCCGGCTCATCTCGAAGAGGCTCACGACAGAACGCTTGAAAAGGTTGCTTTCTATGCAGACAAAACAGAATCGAAGCAGATTGCAAAAATAGCAAAGACACTTACCCCATTACTGATGAGCACAGACAGCCTTATAATGCTTGCCCCAAAAAGCGGTGAAGAAATAATAGCAGAGGGAAGAATATTACAGCATTGCGTCGGCGGATATGTAAGACGGCACGCAAGAGGTGACACGATAATACTTTTTATTCGTCATAAAGATAAACCGAAAATCCCGTTTTTTACGATTGAAGTAAATCCCGAAACATTGGAAATAATGCAGTGCCACGGTTACAAAAATGAGCGTGACAGCGGATTTAAAAAGCCGGATGAAATCAAGAAATTTGAAAAGCAATACGCTGAATTTTTGGAGGATATAAAAAATGTCAGAAATAACAGTAAGCAAACAGCATAAGCAGGCCATTGAACTGCATCAGAAAATTCTTGTCAGCGCAAACCTTGCACAACAGAACATATGGGATATGTGCAACGGACTCAAGACTATGCGTGACAACAAGCTGTACAAGGAGCTTGGCTATCCGAATTTTGAGGACTACTGCGAGAATGAAGTAGGTATGAAACGCAGAAATGTTTATAACTATATTTCTATTGTAGAAAAAATAAACGCTGAAAATGTGCAATCGATTGCACAAATCGGAATGACAAAGCTATCACTTCTCGCCACAATCAGCGAACCCGAACAGGCAGAAATTGCCGAAAAACTCGACCTTGAGAGCACAACGGTCAAGCAGTTAAAAGCAGAGATTGACAGGCTGAAAGGCGAAAAGCAGGAGGCAACCGACAAGAGCATTGACTATTGCAGACAGCTCAATAACGCTAAGAAAGACGCAGACTATTACAAGCAGCAGGCGGACACTTCAAAAGAAAGCTATCGCAATATTGAAAATCAGCTTGCAGAGGAAAAGAACAAAAATTTCAAGCTGACGAATAAAGTTCAGGAACTTGAAAGCCGCCCTATTGAGGTTGCCGTTGCAGAGCCGAGCGATAATGAACGCAAACTGAACGAAACCATCAGAGCACTTGAGCGTGAGAACATCAAACGCAATGACGAACTCGAAGCAGAATATCGTGAGAACGAAAAAATCGTAAGGAAACAGCTTGAGGACGAAAAGCAAGAGGCTCTTCGCAGACAGAAAGAGGAGTATGAAGAAAGGCTGAAAAATGTTCAGACTGCCGACGGTACATCAGATGACAAGGATGTCTTTAAGGCATATTTTTCGATTGCATATGACAGCTTTATCCGTATGCTCGATTTTGCCAAGCAGTCACAGGACAAGGAATTTTTCAAGGGCAAGGTTGAACATTTAATAGAAGCACTTGCCACACAAAACATAAATCTTTAAGGGGGAGCAACAATGAAGCTTTATGAGCTTACTGAAAGCTTTGCTGAATTATTCAGCCAATTTGAAGACATAAACGAATATGAACCCGATACTGACGCAGACGGTCAGCCGATTGACGGCAACGGCGACATTATCGAAGATGTTGAGGCATACAAAGAAAAAATGCTTACAGCGTGGTTTGATACACTCGAGGGCATTGAGGGCGAATTTGACGAGAAAGCAGAAAGCATTGCAGTCTACTATAAGCAGCTTCTTGCTGAGGCTAAAATGCTTAAAGCTGAAAAGGCGGCAATCGCAAAAAGACAGTCGCAGAAAGAAAAGCAGGCGGAGAACCTCAAAGCCTACCTGCTCAATTCAATGCAGGCACTCGGCAGACAGAAGATTGATATGCCGAGAGCGGTTATATCGCTTAAAAAGAACGCTCCGTGCCTTGTTATTGATGATGAAATTTCATTCGTTGAGTGGGCAGAGGAACACAATCTTGCCCGCCTTTTGAAATACAGTATGCCCGAAGTAAAGAAGAATGATGTCAAGGCTCTCTGCAAAAAAGGCGAGGCTATCCCGTTTGTGCATATGGAAAGCAAACAGTCGTTGAGTGTTAAGTGAGGTGTTATTTATGGGATTACCTATATTGGTTTTAGGATATTCAGGCAGCGGAAAATCTGCCTCTTTAAGAAATTTCAAAGCAAATGAACTTGCTCTTGTAAATGTGAATGGAAAATCACTCCCGTTCAGAACAAAATTTACTTCTTCAATCAATTCCGACAACTACATTGATATTGAGGACTTTATCAAAAAGCAGAAATGTAAGTCGATTGCAGTTGACGACGCACAGTATCTCATGGCTAACGAGTATATGAGAAGAGCCAAGGAAACAGGCTTTCAGAAGTTTACCGACATTGGCAAAAATTTTTGGGAACTTGTGAAACAGATTGAAACTCTACCAAGCGATACAATTGTTTATTTTTTAAGTCATATTGATACCGACGAAAACGGCAGACAAAAAGCTAAAACAATCGGTAAGCTGCTTGACGAAAAAATCTCGGTTGAGGGAATGTTTACCACAGTTTTGAAAACGGTTGTTGTTGACGGCAAGTATCTTTTTGCAACACAAACAGACGGTAACGACACTTGCAAAAGTCCGATAGGCTTGTTTGATTCAATGTACATATCAAATGACCTTAAAATTGTTGATGAAGCATTGAGAACATACTATTCAATGCAACCCGAACAGTATTGTGATGAGTGCAAAGCACCGATACTTTCTGACGGTAAACGCACCGTTAAGCAGATCATTGACGGCACAACCAAAAATTACGGCAGACAGCTCTGTATGCAATGTGTCGCAAAGCTGATAAAGCAGAAGAAACAGGAAAAGCAGAGAGAGGGTGCCGGAAATGCAGCTTCGACCGTATCAGAATGACCTTGTTGAACAGGTAAGACAGGCTTGGCGAGAGGGTTACAAAGCTCCTTGCATTGTCCTTGGGTGCGGTGGCGGAAAGTCCTGCATTGTCGCAGAAATTGCAAGACGAACAACTTGGAACGGTAAACGGGTGCTGTTCCTTGTTCACAGGAGAGAGCTTGTTGACCAAATATTCAGAACCTTTGTCCGCTGGGGTGTGCTTATGGATTTATGTCAGATTGGTATGGTACAAACCTTTACACGCAGGCTTAAAAAACTTCCTAAGCCTGCGTTAATCATTACGGACGAAAATCATCACAGCCTTGCACAAAGCTACAAACGCATTTATGAATATTTTTCAGATGTTCCGAGGGTCGGAGTAACCGCCACACCTATCCGTCTAAACGGTGACGGCTTGGGTGATGTCAACGATAAGCTGATTGTAGGAGTAAGTACCAAGTGGCTCATTGAGCATAACTGCCTTGCCCCGTATGATTACTATGCTCCGAGTGTTGCCGACCTTACAGGACTGCACACCAAAATGGGCGAATATGTCGCCTCCGAGATAGAAAAAGCAATGACTAAAAATACAGTTTTCGGAGATGTAATCAAGTATTACAGACAGCTTGCAGACGGCAAAAAAGCGGTGTGCTATTGTTCAACGGTTAAGCATAGTCAAGCAACGGCACAGGCTTTTTGTGAGGCAGGCATTCCGGCAAAGCATATTGACGGAAGTACCCCGAAAGCTCAAAGAGAACAGATTATAAACGAATTTCGCAGCGGAAAAATTACAATTCTTTGCAATGTGGATTTGATTTCAGAGGGCTTTGATGTGCCCGACTGCGAATGTACAATTCTGCTCCGACCTACTCACAGCCTTACGCTTTACATTCAGCAGTCAATGCGATGTATGCGATACAGACCGAACAAAAGGGCGGTAATCATTGACCATGTGGGCAACTATGCAAGACACGGAATGCCTGACGATGACAGAGTGTGGTCACTTGAAAAACGAGAGAAAAAGAGTGTTAAAAAGCTTGAGGACGAGCAGGCAACAAAGGTCAAGCAATGCCCCGAGTGCTTTTTTACATTCTCTGCACCACCACCGGGGCAGAAAGCCGTATGTCCGCGATGTGGATATGAATTTCCGACAGCAGAGCGAAAGGTTGATTTTGATACTGCCGCAGAGCTTATAAAGGTTGAGGGCTTTAAGCTCGATTTCAGTTCACCATCTGATTGCGGCAGCTACAACGATTTACTTGTTTACGCAAAAACACACGGCTATAAGCCCGGCTGGGCGTATTATCAAGCACGAAAGAGAGGATTGATAGCTTGACAGAAGAACACGCTATACAGAATGAAATCCGCCTTGCAATTGCACCGTACTGCGATATTTTTCGTATCAATGTCGGACAGGGTTACACAAAAGACGGACGATATTTCAGCACAGGTGTACCACCGGGGTTTTCTGATTTATTCGGTGTCAGAAAATCAGACGGCAAGGCGGTATTCATTGAGGTTAAAACAGCAAAAGGCAGAGCAACCGAAAAGCAGCATAACTTTTTACAGATGATGAAATTTAACGGTGCGGTAGCAGGAATATGCAGAAGTGCCAATGAAGCAATTAAATTAATTTTGGAGGAATAATCATGGGTTTTAAATCAAACTGGAACGAAGCAACACAGGGCAGCTCAATCAAGCCTGAAGGTGATTACGAGTGCCTTATCGCTAAGGTTGAGGAGAAAGAGTACAATACAACTGATTCTAACGGTAATAAAATCGTAAAAAATAAATTAAATATTTCAATGATTATCAGAAATGATGTTGAGCAGAACTATAAAAACGGATATATATTTGATACATTGTGGAAGAAGAAAGAGCCTACAAACGCAGACTTGCAGGTCGAGGGATACAGCTATGGTCAGATTATGGCACTCGGCAAGGCGGCAGGACTTCCCGATGGCAAGAAGTACGACAGCCTTGAGCAGTTCTGCGGTGAGCTTGTCAATAAGCCAATGCGTGTAACTATAAAGCACGAAGAATACAACGGAAAAACACAGGAGCGAGTAAGCTGGAGAAATCCTACAAAATATCCGACTGTAAAGCATATTCCAAAGCAGACGACAACCAATACAGCTACAGCCTATGCACAGCCACAGCAAAGCTACGCATCTGCTCAGCCGACAAATCAAGGCTTTACGGATATGCCGATTGATGATGATTTACCGTTTTAATTCAGAAAAATTTTACGGAAATTGCACTAATTTATGCAACTTTTGAATTTTAAGTCGGTACATATGAAATTCATAAGAATCCATAAGGAGGTATAAAATATGGGATTTACAAATTTTAACGATAAATACAGTGCAATTCCGCAGGAATTAAAAGGCTATAAAAATTGGGTGTGTTGGCAGGCATACCCTGATCCGAAGTCGCACAGCGGCATTTCTAAGAAGCCGATAAATCCAAGAACGGGTGGCTTTGCAATGCCGAATAACTCGGACACTTGGTCGGATTTTGAAACCGCTGTCAGGCAGTCGGGCAAGTATTCGGGCATAGGCTTTATGTTCTCAAATTCGCCGTTTTTCGGTGTTGACCTTGACGATATGCCAAACGATATTGAGGACTACCAAAACGGCGGAGCTGACAACATAATCAGCGAGTTCGTGAACACTTTGCAGAGCTACACAGAATTTTCGCAGAGCAAAACAGGCGTTCATATAATCTGCAAGGGAACTCTTCCCGAGGGCAGAAGAAAGGCAAAGAATGATTCGGGCGGTTTTGAAATGTACGAGAACGGCAGATTTTTCGTTGTGACAGGAAACTACTGCTCGGAGTACGGATACATCAACGATTGTACCGAGAGTGTTAAGCCGTTGCACTCCAAATATCTCGGCAAGACGGCAGAGCCTAAGCCGAACAGGCAGAATATGCAGAATATTACGGTCAATTTAAATTCCGTTGATGACATCGTCAGAGCCGCCTGCAGCGCTAAGAACGGCAGTCTTTTCAAGGCTCTGTACAGCGGTGACTTTTCGGCTTACTCATCACAGAGTGAGGCGGATATGGCATTTTGCAATATGCTTGCCTTTTGGTGCGGCTGCGATGCCGAAAAAATGGACGCAATTTTCCGCCAATCGGGTTTAATGCGTGACAAGTGGGACAGAAAGCAGTCAGGCACTACATACGGAGTAATTACCCTGCAAAAAGCAATATCCGGCTGCAGTCAGACCTATAACCCTAAAAAACAAAACGATTATTCGATTTCAATAGGCAACGGCAAGGTTATTCAGACTGTTGACGAAGAAAAAATGCGTGCATATACATTTGACGATATGGGCAACGCAGAAAGGTTTGTTGACCTGTTTGGCGAAAATGTTCGCTACTGCTATACGGAAAAGAAATGGTATTTTTATAATTCAATGAGGTGGAGCGTCGACAATCTCGGTGTTATCTTAAGAATGGCAGATAAGTGCGTTGAGGCTATGAAAGCCGAGGCAAAGCTTTACTTGCAGGCTGATGAAGAGAGCGGCGGAGATATGGTGAAAGCATTTGAAAAGCATATGAAATCAAGCCGTTCAAATAAGTCAAAAAAAGCAATGCTCAACGAAATTGAACATCATCTTCCGATTTTGCCGATACAAATGGACAGATACAAAATGGCACTCAACACGCCAAGCGGAATTATTAATCTGAAAAACGGCGATGTAAAGGCACATAACCCCGAATATTACTTTACAAAGATTACTTCGGTCGATTGCGCCGAAGCTGCCGACTGCCCTCGTTGGCTTGCGTTCCTTGACGATATTTTTGCAGGCGACAAGGACTTAATCAGATACATTCAAAAGGCGGTAGGCTACAGTCTGACAGGCTCAACGGCGGAACAATGTGCATTTTTTCTTTACGGTACAGGTCGAAACGGCAAGAGTACTTTTATTGATGTAATAAGAGATGTTTTCGGCGATTATGCGGCGAATATTCAGCCGGAAACTATTATGGTGAAAAGCTCGCAGAGCAATGCCATAAACAGCGACATTGCACGATTAAAGGGCGCAAGACTTGTTACATCGGTAGAGCCAAATGAGGGTGTGCGGCTGAATGAGGGACTTTTAAAACAGCTTACAGGTGACGATACGGTAACAGCAAGAAAGCTGTACAGTGAGGAATTTGAGTTTAAACCCGAGTTCAAATTATGGATGGCGACAAACCATAAACCTATTATCAGAGGCACAGACACAGGCATTTGGCGAAGAATACATATGATACCGTTCAATGTGCAGATACCCGAGGACAAGGTAGATAAAAACCTTACGCATAAGCTAAAGGCGGAGATGGCAGGGATTTTTAAATGGTGCATTGACGGCTGTCTGATGTGGCAGAGAGAGGGCCTGCAAATGCCCGCCGCTGTATTAAAGAGCGTGAGAGAGTACAGGCGTGAAATGGATGTTATTTCTGCTTTTATCGAGGATAAATGTACTCTTGAGGGCACTGTACAGGCAAGTATGCTGTATGCCGCCTATGCATCGTGGGCAGACAGCAACAACGAATATTGTATGTCAAATACCAAGTTCAGCACCGAACTTGCCAAACGATTTGAGAAGATAAAGGGAAGAAATTACAATTATTTCACCGGTATTTCTATTCGTTCTGAATATTAGTGTGGTGGCTTGAGGAGGGTTTGAGGGGTTTTATAACCTTTCGTATAAGAAAAATAAAAATATTATATATATAAAGGGTTATTTAAAAATGGCTTCAACCCACCACAAGCCTCCGCAGGGAGGAATATATGAAACCAAATTTTAAAGACAAAACAGAGTTTGCAAGGCTTGAGGATAAAGCTATTGACGGTCAGCTTGATTATACCGACTATCCGCCTGCCGAATACAAATACTTTTCAAAGCTTGCAAAGGTAGGCTACAACAATCGCCATAAAGGCTGGGATATGATTACTTGCCTGAAGCTTCAACAGGAATTGCAGAGTGAGTACAGACAGTACAACGATGAGAGCGAGGAGTATTTAAGACTGTGTACGAGAATACAGGACAATATAAAGAAATCCGCCGATCTCGTTCGCAAGATGTACAAGCAGGCGGCAACTAAAGACGAAATGCTAAGCCTTGCGTTGCAGACGATAGAGTTATTAACAAATGAGAACGGATTTGTTAAAAGAATAAGCGAAAAGGTAAGGGAGATGAAACAATGAAACAGCAGGCAATCTGCGAATTATGTATGCAAGCATTTGAAAAAAGAAGTGCAAATCAAAAATACTGCACCGAGTGCGGTGTTGAAATGCGAAAGCAACAGCACAGAGAAATTATCAAAAACAGCAAATTAAGAAAAACAGCCGCACGCAATTACAATAAACCCGATACACTTGAAGAAAAATGCAAGAAAATCAATTTGTATAATAAGCGGCACGGCACACACTTAAGCTACGGAGAATATACGGCACTCGAAAGGCTTGGAAGAATTTAAGGAGGATATTATGAGAGAAATATTATTCAGAGGTCAAACTCGCAGATATGGCGAAAAAGTCAGAACTTTAAAGGAGTAAAAATTATGACAAGATATGAACTCGAAAGACATTTAGGGAAATATGTTGAAATCGTACTTTTTGACGGAACGGTGATTGAGGGCATTTTACATAAAACGGGTGAAAAAGCCTTTGAAAATGACGCTAATTTGTCAATACCAAAGTTACGATATTTCTGCACTTGTGGGGATAAGGTTGTTAGTAATTGTGTTTTTAGATTGTCCCACATTAAAAAAATCAGTCGTATAAAAATTAAACTCTCAAAGTGGGTAAAAAAGAAAGTCAGAAAAGTAGGTGAAGCGGAAGCATACTGCTTAACTTGCGGGAGAGAGGTTGTTTATCAAGTCATTAACAACCGTTATCAATTTGAAAACTATTGCCCACATTGCGGTGCAAAGATGGATAAGGAGGAAATCAATGACTAATTACGAGAAAATCAAACAGATGTCAATTGACGAAATGGTTCAAGGTGATATTACTTTGCTCGGGTGTGTCGGTCATGTTCCGATGGAATATTGTAATAAATTCCACGGTAACTGCATTGATTGCAAAAAACATTGGCTTGAAAGTGAGGCAGAAGAATGAAGGTACATCATTGCATAGATGTTTGTTGTGGAGGCCGTATGTTTTACTTTGATAAACATAACTCAGATGTAGTCTTCATGGATAACCGTAAATTTACTGATACTCTTTGTGACGGTAGAGCGTTTGAAGTCAAACCTGATGTTGTCGCCGATTTCAGGAATATCCCTTTTAAAGATGATACGTTTAATTTAGTAGTATTTGACCCACCGCATCTAATCAAAGTAGGGGATAAATCTTGGTTGGCAAAAAAGTACGGTAAACTTAACCCACATACATATAAAGATGATTTATCTCAAGGGTTTAGGGAATGTTTCAGAATTTTGAAACCATATGGAATTTTGGTTTTTAAATGGAATGAAACGGATGTTAAAACTAACGAGATAATTAAATTATCACAGATACCTCCACTTTTGGGGCATAAAAGTGGAAAACTGAATAAAACACATTGGCTACTTTTTATGAAAAATGGTACTGAAAGTGAGGCAGAAGAATGACATCAAAAGAGACTATGTATAAAGCAATCAATACATACGGTGTTGAAAATCAGATGATAAAGACGATCGAAGAGTTGTCTGAATTGTCGCAGGCTTTGTGTAAAAGCCTTATAAGATTAAATTATACTAAAGAAAAAATATCACTTGAAGATGATTTGAAATCTGTTGATAATATTTTTGAAGAAATGGCAGATGTTGAAATTATGCTTGAACAATGCAAGATAATGTTTCAATGTGATAAAGAAGTGAATAAATGGAACAGAAAAAAGATTGAGAGGCTTGAAAAAAGACTGGAGGGTGAAAATTAATGACACTTGACGAATTAAAAGCTGAAATATCCGAACGCATAGAAAGTGAACAGGACAAGTTGGACAGGCTTAACGACAGAAAAAGTCGAAAGGACAGAAACTATTACATAAGTGAAGGTATGTTGATAGCATTTCAGATTGTTTCAGACTACTTTGACGATTTGGAGGTGATAATTTGACCGCAAAAGAAATCAAAGACATAAACCGAGAAATTACGAGGTTAAAAGCTAAGATTGCACGCATAGCCGCCGAGGCTGACAATACATCGCCTAAGCTGTCGGATTTACCGAGTGCAGGTCAAACATCGGACAAGGTAGGCAATGCGGTGGTGCAGATTGCAGATATTCAGAGGGAGATACAAAACCTTGAAATCCGCCGAAACGCAGCACTCAACAGCCTCTCCCGTGACGATTTTGTGGAGAACTGCTTATTTATGCACCTTAGTTTGCGATATAGTTGGGCGCAGATTGCCAAAGATACAGGCGGAATAAACACACCTGATAATATAAGAATTATGTGCAGTCGGTATCATTGGTGAAATTTGTTCGTTTTTTCGTTAAAAGTGTGATATAATATAAAATGAAGAAATCGATAATAAGAGGCATTTTGTAGTTCTCCTTTTTCAAAAATAACGGCAGACCGCTCTCATTGAGGGCGGTCTGTGTTGTGTGTGGTTATTTTATACAAATTATTACTTTCTTAATTGTGCGGTTTACAGAAAAATGTAAAATCTGTTGAATTGTGTCAAATAATATGATAGATTAGTGATATATTACAACTAAGGAGAGTTGCATATGAGCGAAGAAAATAAGGTAAAAACCTGTTTTGTTATAATGCCTATATCAGACCAGCCAAAATATCCTGCAGGTCATTTTGATAAAATATACAAACAGATAATTGTTCCTGCTGTCCAAATAGCAGGATTTGAACCTATAAGAGCAGATAGCGATCAAATATGTGATTCGATAATGAAAAAAATTTTGAAAAATTTAGTTGAATGTGATATGGCAATTTGTGATTTAAGTTCAAGAAATCCGAATGTTATGTATGAATTAGGAATTCGACAAGCCTATGGTAAAAAAGTAGTTTTGGTACAGGACGATGCTACTGATAAAATTTTTGATGTAGCAGGAATTAATACTGTTTTTTATAAGAGAGATAGATTGTATGAAAATGTTATTAAGGCAAAAGATGATATTGCTAATGCGATAAAGGAAACTTATGCAAATGGTTCATTTTCGTTAATGAGTATAGCAAATTTAGAAAATGCAACTGTAGATAATTCCAAAGTTGATGAGGCTGTTTTTGGTAGATCTATGATGAAATCAATATATTCAAAGTTAGATGCTATGGAAGACTCAATAAGATTGCTTTCTAATACGCAAAATGTTAGCGATAAATTAAAGTTTGACCTTAATAATCATAAATTTAATCGTAATACAACGCTAGTTACGGAATAAAAAATACATAGAGGAGCTGTCTAGATGATCTCAATTTATGTTTCATAATAAGAACGATAAACGATTCGCACCTAAAGACTATCTAAATGTGAAAAATACACTGATAGAATTGAATGACAGAATTAATGCTTTAACGCTTAATACTGATTAATGGAGAGTGCATTTAGTACTCTCTTTTCTTTTGCTTATTTTACATAAAGAGAGGTGGTGACGGTGGCAAAAGGAAAGTATGAAAAATGGCTTAAAGAAGAAAATTTATTACTGCTTGAGGGTTGGGCAAGGGACGGCTTGACCGATGAGCAGATTGCTAAGAATATGGGTGTTTCATACTCAACGCTAAAAGATTGGAAAAATAAGTATTCGGCTATTTTGGCTGCCCTAAAAAAAGGCAAAGAGGTTGTGGACTATGAAGTTGAAAATGCGTTGTTATCCTCTGCTCTTGGGGGCAACACAACGGCACAAATATTTTGGCTGAAAAACCGTCGCCCCGACAAGTGGCGGGATAAGCAAAAAGAGGAAACCGACAAGACCGCACTTGACAAGCTCGACAGCATTTTGAAAGAAATCAAAGATGACGCAGAAAGAAGCACAAACAATGCCGTACACGATTAAGCAAAAAGAATATATCGCAAACGCTACACATCGTTGGAACATAAAAAGCGGTGCGGTGCGTTCGGGCAAAAGTTTTGTTGATGTCACCTGTATTGTGCCTATGCGTATTCGAGAGCGAATCGGTAAGGACGGTTTGTGCTTTATCATAGGCGTGTCAAAAGAAACCATTGAGCGAAATGTACTGCAGCCTATGCGAGAGCGTTACACCTCTGATGTTGTCGGTACGATTAACAGCCGAAACATTGCAAAGGTGTGCGGTGAAGATGTGTACTGTTTGGGTGCGGAAAAGGTCAGTCAGGTTGCTAAAATTCAGGGTGCGTCGGCAAAATATATTTACGGTGATGAGGTTGCAAAGTGGAACGAAGATGTTTTCAATATGCTTAAATCCCGACTTGACAAGCCTTATTCGTGCTTTGACGGCAGTTTAAACCCTGAACACCCAACTCATTGGCTCAAGAAATTCATTGACAGCGACGCAGATATTTATTTGCAGGAATACACGATTTTCGATAATAAATTCTTATCCGAGGAGTTTGTGAAGAACCTTTGCAATGAATATGAGGGCACTATTTTCTATGACCGTCTTATTCTCGGCAAGTGGGTGCGTGCCGAGGGGGCTATTTACCGCCGATTTGCCGATAATCCCAAAAAATTTTACTGTCAAATTACCGACAAAATCAATACGGATTTACCGTACAGGCAGTTTTTGAAGTCGGAACTTGAAGAAGTGACAATCGGCATTGACTTTGGCGGCAATAAATCGGGCCACGCATTTGTGGCGACGGCAAAGGCAAGAGGCTACAATAATTTAATAGCGTTGAAAAGCGAACGACACTTCGGTGAATACGACGGAAACGATATTGACAGGCTGGCAATTAATTTTGCACAGTCTGTTTTTGATTTATGCGGTGTTGTGGACTTTGTGTATTGGGATAATGCCGAAACTGTACTCGGTCGAGGAATTAAAAGAGCGTTTGAGGAGCATTTTCCAAATACGATAGTCAGACCAGCACGCAAATGTCCTGTACAAGACCGTATTCAATGCACCTTGCGGCTTATGGGTGCAGGCAGGTTCTTTTACACTGACGGCTGCGACACGCTGAAAACGGCTCTTTGTGAGGCTGTTTGGAACGATAAAAAACTTGTTGACGAAAGACTTGACGATGGCTCAACCGACATCGACAGCCTTGACGGTTTTGAATACACATTTGAGCGGGATATGAAAAGATTTATAAGGGCGGTGTAATATGCAATTTTTAAACTATATGAAAGGAGTGTGGCAGAGGTTGTTTCCGCTGAAAGATATTAAGCAGGCACTTGGCATTAAGCCTGCAATTACAGACGATATGCTCTCAAGTATTGAGCTTTGGCAAAACTGCTTTTCGGGCAATGCCCCTTGGCTTAATGACGATGTAATAAGCCTTAGACTTGAGCAGTCAATCACAAGGGAGTTTGCAAACATCACGCTTAACGAAATGACAGCAAGCGTAAGCAATGACAAATTGCAGAAAATCTTTGAAACCGCAACGGAAGACCTTAACTCCGAATTGCAGTCGGGACTTGCAACAGGCGCAATGGTGATTAAACCATTAGGCGGCGACAAGGTGCAGTATATTTCCGCAAATGCCTTTGTGCCGATTGAATTTGACGCAAGGCATAGGCTTGTAAAAGTCATCTTTCCTGAATTTAAGAAGATCGGCGACAACTATTACACAAGGCTTGAATATCATAGCCTTGATAAGGACAAGGGCTTGACAATTACCAACACTGCTTATGTGTCTGCAAGTGAGGGGCAACTTGGAAGAGAAATTCCGCTTGTGGCAGTTGACGAGTGGGCAAGCCTGCCGAATGCTGTTACATACCCTGCAATGCTCCGCCCTGCTTTCGGTTATTTTCGTACACCGATTAAAAACACGATTGACGGCTCATCTTGCGGTGTTTCTGTCTACGCAAATGACATAAATCTTATTCGTAAAATAGACACACAATTCGGCAGACTTGATTGGGAGTTTGAGAGCGGCGAAAGGGCAATACATGTTGATGCCGCAGCTTTCAAGAAAGAGGGTACTGAAAAACTCAACAAAAGACTTTACAAAGCTGTAGATGTTGACCTCGGAGATAATGAATTGTTCAAAGATTTTTCTCCTGCAATTCGTCAATCTGATATTACCGACGGGCTAAATACATATCTTCGCAGACTTGAATTTTCGGTCGGTCTTGCATATGGCGACCTATCCGACCCCGACACTGTCGCAAAGACGGCTACGGAGATATTATCGGCTAAGAACCGAAAGTACAACACTGTATCGGCAATTCAGAAACAGCTTAAATATTGTCTTGACGATTTGGTGTATGCTCTCGCCTTTTACAATTCGCTGACAACAAGCGGTTACACATTCGTTTGTGACTTTAAGGACAGTATTCTCACAGATGAACAGACCGAACGCACACAGGATATTCAGGACTTGAGTCTTGGAATTATGCGACCTGATGAGTATCGTATGAAATGGTACGGAGAGGACGAAAAGACAGCAAAAAAGAACCTGCCGCAGTCCTCGGAGGTTGTTGACTGATGTTTACTCCCGAAGTTACAGAGGCAATCCCGATTGCGCTTGAGCAAATTTTTGACAGCCTGCAAATGAGCATAATGACAGAAATAGTAAGAATGTTACTTGAAGCTGCGGAGATTATACCGTCAACAGGCTATAAAATGAATAGACTGTACGATTTAGGTACAAGCAAAAAGCGAATCAAAGACATTGTCGCAAGGACACTTAACCTTAGCGATAGAGAAGTTGAAAACATCTTTACAAATATAACGGAAAGTGGATATAACGAGGCGGAGAGCGCTTTTGTTGAACAAGGCAAGGAGTTTATACCATATTCAGAAAACGAGCCACTACAGCAATTTGTGAGGGCCGTACAAGAGCAGACACAAGACGAATGTAAAAACATTACACAGTCAATGGGCTTTGCAAAGCGACAGCCTGACGGCAGTTTGGTCTTTACTCCCGTTGCAGACTATTATCAAGAAACACTTGATAAAGCCGTCACGGAAATTGCAAGCGGTGCGAGTGATTATAATACCGTACTCGAAAAAACCGTAACCGAAATGACAAACAGCGGATTGCGTACGGTTGACTATGCAAGCGGTCACAGCAATAGAGTTACCGTTGCGGCAAGGCGTGCGGTGTCAACAGGACTGAATCAGGTTGTGGGCAAAATCAATGAGGAAAACGCCGAAAAACTCGGCACAAATTACTTTGAGGTATCGTGGCACAGCGGAGCAAGGCCGAGCCATCAGGTGTGGCAAGGCAGAGTGTACAGTAAGGAAGAACTCGAGAGTGTGTGCGGACTTGGCACGGTAACAGGACTTTGCGGCGCAAACTGCTATCACTCATATTCGCCTTTCACTCCCGGCATAACTCCACGCACATACACAGATGAACAGCTCGACAAGATGAACGCAGAGGAAAACAAGCCTGTAGAATACAACGGCAAGACATACACAAAGTACGAGGCAACCCAAAGACAGCGCAGACTTGAAACCACAATGCGGGCACAAAGGCAGAAAATAAAATTGCTTGAAGAAGGCGGGGCTGACGAGCAAGCAATAATTAACGCTCGTGCAAGATATGTAAAAACTTCCGATGAATATGTGAACTTCTCAAAAAGCGTCGGACTTTCTCAACAATGGGACAGAGTGACAGTTGGCAGTAATACCGTAAAAGGCATTACAAAACCAAAGAAAGCCGAAATGCCGTTAAGAGGTATCAAGAATGTCGACGACGGAAAAATCAGAGGTATGAACAGCAATAAACATATTGCAAATTCTTCAAAAGGTGATATACTAAAAGAAGAAAGTAAAAAGTCGATTACACCTATAACTGATAAAGCTATCGAGCGAGTGCCGAAAGTTGATATTGACGGATATTCTGAAGAACAAAGGGTTGAAATTCAAAAACAACATAAGGAGCTTTTGAAATTTTCAAAAGAACAAAATGACAATAAAGAAGTTGCATTTGTTTTTCGCGACGGATTGGTTGACTATAAACCATTTACAGGTTCTGATGAAAAAATTGACTTTGGCACATACTTGGAGACAAAAGGAAAAAATTTAACTATTTTACATAATCATCCGAGAAACAGTAGTTATTCTATGAACGATTTGGATGTATTTGCAAATAAAAATGTTAGAACAATTACTATTGTAAAAAACAACGGCACAGTTGAATATTTAACTAAAACCGATGATTTTGACAACAATAGATTTGCTCTTGAGTGTAATAGATTGTATAAGAAGATAGTGGTTAAGGAAACCGATGAGGAAAAAGATAGATTTGTTAAAACTTTGCTAAATAAATCAAAAGCTGGGGTGATTTGGAGTGGAAGAAAATAAATCAAGAAACGCAATTATCGACGGACCTATTGAATTGCAAATAAAATGTATGGAAGAATTTCTTTCTACATTAACAGACGAAGAAAAAGAACGCTCAATGTCGAGTGAATTTGACTACTTGGAAGAAGACTAACCGCTCCTTGTGGGCGGTTTTGTTATGCGTGAATTTAATACAGAGATTAGCACTTAATCAATCGTGACCCGACCCCCAAAAGTTAGACCTAAAAAAATCTAACTTTTGGGGGTCACCACATCGGATTGAGTGCTTTTTTTATACCAAAAATTTGAAAGGCGGTGACAAAATGAAAGTAAAAGTAGTTGTGTCGTTTAACGATAAAATGAATGGTCTTATCAACAGACCTGTCAATGAAGTCTTTGAATGTACCAAAGACCGAGCGAAAAGCCTTATTGACCGAGGTTTTGTTATTGAGGTTGAAGACAACAAAAATAAAGCAGATTAAGCACCCTTGCATTTGATTGCATAGGTGCTTTTATTTTACCCCGCCGTTGGTTTATACGGCTGAATTTCTACCGCAGGCAAAGCGGCAAGGCAGGGCGGTTGCCCTGATTGTGCAAAGTATATAGGCAAGGTGTTTATTGATGATGTGTATTCAAACGGCAAAAAGTCGGACGGTGATTATCCGCTGCTTTCAACCGCCATAGCGGAGGGACTTTTTCACCCACGCTGTAAGGACAGCACAAGCACCTACTACCCTGAACTTGACGATTTGGGCGGACCTCTCTCCGATGACGAGCTTGCAGAGCTTGACCGCCAAAGAGGACTTGAAGTACAGCAACAGCATGCAGAAAAACAAGCCGAACGCTTTGACCGCAGGGCAAAATACAGCCTTGACGAGGATAACAAGAAGTTTGCTAAAGCAAGAGCAGACGAGTGGCACGATAGGGCGGATAGGCTTGAAGAGCAAAACAAAAATTCTGTTCATAAAATATCTGATACTCAAGAGCAAAAGTTTTTGACTGACACAGAAATTGAAAAATCTGACAGCAATACAGAAAATACAAACAGAAGTGTTGAAAATTCCGAAAATAATGATATAATAGAATTTGAAAAGGGTGTTACGCAAGCTGTTCAAGAAAATTTTACCGATGAATTTGAAAAAATGCAGGACAAATTCGGCAAGATAACAACCATTTCAAGAGTTGGAGTGCTTAATTCCAAAACTTCATCAGATTACGGTGCATTTTATGACAATTCAGGAGAACTTTTGCTAAGATTTGCAAACAAGAAAAACGCACTGTCTAAGCATGCACAAAAGGCACAAGAAATGAAAAAATCAGGTGAATGGTCTTCTGCTCACTCTTTGCATACTTTTAGACACGAAATAGGTCATGCAATACAGCTTGAACACAGATTAAATGACCCATTGTGGGATGATAAACTTGAGCAAATAAGTAAAATAATGGATGGTTTAAATGAACCGATAGATATTGATATAAAAAAATATTCGGTATCAAGATATTCCATGACTAACATAGATGATTTTATTTCCGAATGTATTGCTGAGAGTATGACTAAGAAATCAAGAGCTACAGCGAAGGAAGTTGTAAATATAATAATTGGAGTTGATTAAATGACTGACACTTTTGCAAAATTTTACAAGTGGATGACGCCCTTAAAAAACGGATATAGAAGTATTAAGGATGACGCTCCAAACGAAATTAAGAAAGAGGCTAAAAAAGCCGATGAAGAATATTTCAAAAAAACAGGCAGACATATGCTTCAAATCGACTATTAACTAACCGCTCACAAGGAGCGGTTTTCGCATTAGAAAGGTGTATTTATGGATGAGAATTTTAAGATTATATATGAAATACTTAAGAAATTAGAAAACAGTATGGATATATCTGAATTTGATAACTCAATATTAAGTTACAAATCGTTGGAAATATCTAAACCAAAATGGTGTAGAATAATAAAAATGCTTTTTGACAGCGGATATATAACAGGAGTGAATGTGTGGGAGTCTTATGATTGTTCCTATCCGCAAGTTGAATTGACAAGACCCGAAATCACTTTAAAAGGTCTTGAGTATTTGCGAGAAAACTCTATTATGCAAAGAATGTATAAAGCCGCAAAGGGAATAAAAGAAATTACACCAGGTTTATAAGTTTATTATTAGCACTTAATCAATCGGATTGAGTGCTTTTTTTGATACCCAAAATCAGAAAGGCGGTGACAGAATGAAAGTAAAGGTAGTAACGGCATTTAATGATAGGCAGAACGGATATGTAACCCGTCCTGTAAATGAAGTTTTTGAATGCTCCGAGAGCAGAGCAAAAGACCTACAAATCGCTTTATTATCAAAAAGATGAGATGAACAAAGTCCGTATTCTGGGTAAAGCAGTAGGTTTTTACAGTAATGTGTTGTAATATTTTATACTCGATTATATCAACAAAAATAATCGGTAATCACTGATTAAAAAAATTTATTAATTATAAGAAAGAAAACCAAATACTTTGACAACAAAACGGTAAAATCAACGCAATATTGTAAAACAAAATTAATTATGCCTACACAATTCGACATACCATTTTTTGGTAATGTGATATTATAATGTCACAGGGACAAACCCTGATGCTTAAAAGACACGGGATGGTAAGGTTGACTTTTTTATTTAACAATGATAACAAAATCACTGAAATACCAATAATAAGAATACGACCTAACAAGGCTCAGCCTCGAAAACAATTTGACGAAGCCTCTCTTACATCATTATCGCAGTCCATAACAGAAAACGGTATCTTGCAGCCGCTGACTGTCAGAAGGGCAAGTCAAAGTGAATATGAGCTGATTGCCGGTGAACGCCGTCTTCGTGCGTCGGTTATGGCAGGACTTAAAAAAGTGCCGTGCATAATCGTTAAGTGTTCTGACAAAGAGTCTGCGATCTTTGCTCTCCTTGAAAATCTACAGCGCAGCGACCTCGGCGTGTTCGAGGAAGCTCGCGGGATTTCAAGACTTATACGAAGATTCGGACTTACTCAGGAAGAGGCGGCTCAAAGGCTTGGCAAAACTCAATCTACCATAGCCAACAAACTCCGACTTTTGAGGCTTACATACGAAGAACAGGAGCTTATTATTTCGGCAGGTCTTACGGAGCGCCATGCCAGGGCATTACTCCGAATAGAAGACGAGGGCAAAAGGCGAGAAGTCCTAAGCAAGGTAATAGCTCTTAATCTTAACACTCAACAGACCGACAATCTTGTAGGCGAAGTCTTGAATGACTGCCCAAAGCATATTAAAAGTATGGGACAAAGCAAAGCGGTGATAAAAGATGTGCGTATTTTTGTAAACACCATCAACAAAGCGGTAGATACAATGCGCCTTGCAGGTATTGATGCCAAAGCAGTCAAAAGTGAAAACAACAACTATATCGAATACACAATTAAAATTCCTAAAAAAACCGCAAGCGATAATAAATCCGCTTAAATTTACTAACAAGAGGGTGCGAAAGCATCCGTTCCACTCATACCCATTTCCTTATCTAAACCCCTTGCAAACAGCCGTACAGTGTAAAAAACTGTACGGTTGTTTGCGTTCGCAATTAATAATTTTTTGCCGTTTCGTTCAAGCCGCCGAACAGCAGGCTGTTCGGCTACAGAAAAATTTTGTTAGCAGACAGTATCGTTGGCTTTGCCCACACCCACAACTTTTGAAAGGTGCGACCAAACTTTCATAATTGTGACGGATAAGTTTCTGAAAATTTTGACATTATTATAAGTCGGTGTTAAAATAAAATTACATTATAATGGAAAGGAATGATATTTGTATGTCTAAGGGAGATATTGCAAAGCAAAATTTTATGAACGGTTACAATTGTTCTCAAGCGGTTCTGCTTGCATTTTGCGAGGATTTTGGACTTGAAAAAGAAACAGCATTAAAAATTTCCGAACCGTTCGGCGGCGGTATGGGCAGAATGAGAGAAGTTTGCGGTACTGTTACAGGTATGTTTATGGTGATAGGTCTTGCAATGGGTAATGACAATTCTAAAGACAATACCACAAAGAAAAATGTTTATAAATCGGTTCAGGAGCTTGCCGCAAAGTTTAAAGAAGACAACGGCTCTATTATTTGCAGAGAACTTTTAGGTTTTCAGAAAAACAATAAGGAAAGTTATGTGCCGTCAGAACGCACCAACGAATACTATAAAAAGCGTCCTTGTCCGGAGCTTTGCAAGTATGCGGCAGATATTCTTGAAGAATATCTTAAGAAAGAAAACCTCATTTAAACAACTGTTATTATATAAAATATATGATTTTGTGAATTGTCAACCAAATTTCAATTGCAGGTTGACAATTCGATAAAACCGAGTTATAATATTGTCAACTCAATAAACCAAATAGGTTGACGATAAGGAGAAAGAACAATGTTAGAGGTAAAATCAAAGGCAACATCAAAAAGCAAAGCCGCTTTGCTTGATTTAGTATTTGTGGCACTCTTTGCCGCTGTAATGACAGTTTGTGCGCAAATTCAGATTCCGTTCGGAGAAGTTCCGTTTACACTTCAAACTCTCGGTGTATTTATTGCAGCGTCATTACTCGGTTGGAAAAGAGGTACACTCAGTGTTATAGTTTATGTACTTCTCGGTCTTGCCGGTGTTCCTGTGTTTGCAGGTTTCAGCGGAGGTATAGGTGTACTTTTCGGACCGACAGGCGGATATATTATCGGCTTTATTTTTACAGCTTTAATTGTAGGTCTTATGACAGAAAAACTCGGCAAAAAACTTTGGGTCGAAATTGTTTCTATGATTTTGGGCCTTGCTGTTTGTTATGCATTCGGCACAGTATGGTTTATGTTCCAAATGAAAATGGGACTTGTTGAGTCACTTTTACTGTGCGTAGTTCCTTATCTTATTGCTGACGCACTCAAAATTGCATTTTCAGCTGTATTGGTAAATCGTCTTGACAAAGTTATCAAGCTTTAATCTGCGACCGCACCACAGCCTTTGCATACAATTTTTTGTAGGAAAAGGCTACAGCAGTGATTTTGTGCAGAATATGACAAATGTAATTGAATATCTGAATAAAGAAAATCCGCTGATTACCTTAACGGGCAGTTGTAATGATGTTCTTTGCAGTAAATGCCCGAATAATAAATCACAGCTTTGTGCCGATAATGATAAAGTGGCAAGTTTTGACAATGCTTGTCTGAAAGAATATAATTTAAATATCGGTGACGAAATCGAGTGGCTTGCGCTTAAAGATATGGCAAAAAGCAGGATAATTTCACAAGGAAAACTTAGTGAAGTCTGCAAAAATTGTCAGTGGAAATGTTACGATATTTAATAAGCTTACAACATCCCCATATAAAAAATCCCTGTTCAGCGCTGAACAGGGATTTTTGCTGTTTGTTAATTTTTGGTGAGTTGAGAGTAAAAGATTATTGTTTAGAAGAATGCTTCGCCAATCAATTATAAAAGTTTGGTCAACCTTTTCAAAAATAAATAATTCTGTTTTAATGGCTGTCGCCTGTTTTTTCAAACTAAGTGCAAGCACGCAAACAGCGTGGCTGTTTGCGCCTGATAAATTGCAATATCGGAAGATATTATGGGCGCTGCCCAAACCCGCAAGCCTTTAAAAAGGCTTGCCCTAAATTTTTTAATTATTTCGCTTAAATTGGTGCATTAAACCCCAAATTTACAATCTCAACTAACCAAAAAGGGACAGTCATCAGACTGTCCCAAAAATATTAGGTTATTATTCGCAACCGAGAATTTTTTTTGCGTTAAGAACTCTCTCGGGTGTTGGCGGATCAATGCCCTCAAGTTTATAGTCGATGCCAAGTTCTTTCCACTTATACACTCCAAGTGTGTGGTACGGCAACACTTCAACTCTCTTGACATTTTTAAGAGTTTTTATAAAATCGGCAAGACGATACAGATACTCGTCATAGTCGCTCCTCTGCGGAACAAGTACATGGCGAATCCATACGGGTTTACCCATATCCGAAAGCTCTCTTGCCATTTGCAGAATATTAACATTAGTATGCCCGGTAAGAATTTTGTGCTGTTCATCATCAATATGCTTAATATCGAGTAACAACAAATCCGTATATTGCATAAGCTCTTTCCACTTTGAGTAGTAAGGTTCTTCTGTAGTAAACGGGTTTCCGCTTGTATCAAGCGTTGTATTTATACCGAGCTTTTTTGCCTTTTTAAAAAAGTCAATAAGAAAATCAATCTGTAAAAGCGGCTCTCCTCCACTAACTGTAATACCGCCCTCACTTTTCCAGTAAGGGCGATATGCGATAGCTTTTTTAAGCAATTCTTCTGCTGTGTAAGGTGTACCCTTACTCATTTGCCAGGTGTCGGGATTGTGGCAGAATTGACAGCGCATTGCGCAACCGCTCAAAAATACTACATATCTTACACCCGGTCCGTCAACAGAACCAAAGCTCTCGAGTGAGTGGACATAGCCGACTAACTCTTTATTTTCCATTATTAAATTACATTGACTTGTGGCAAGTTCTTGCGATTACATCGAGCTGCTGCTCTCTTGTAAGGTCAATGAACTTAACAGCGTAACCTGATACACGGATTGTGAAGTTAGCGTACTCTTCCTTCTCAGGATGCTCCATAGCATCGATGAGCTTTTCTGTACCGAATACGTTTACATTGAGGTGGTGTGCACCCTGATCGAAGTAACCGTCAAGTACATTTACAAGGTTGTTTACACGCTCGTCATCATTGTGACCGAGTGCATCCGGGCTGATTGTCTGTGTATTTGAAATACCATCGAGTGCATACTCGTATGGAAGTTTAGCAACAGAGTTAAGTGAAGCAAGAAGACCGCTCTGCTCTGCACCGTAAGATGGGTTAGCACCAGGTGAAAGTGGCTCGCCTGCTTTTCTGCCGTCAGGAAGTGAACCTGTAGCCTTACCGTATACAACATTTGATGTAATTGTAAGGATAGAAGTTGTAGGCTCTGAATCTCTGTATGTGTGGCAGTATCTGATCTTGCTCATAAACTTACGGAGAAGGTTTACAGCGATTTCGTCTGCTCTCTCATCGTTGTTGCCGTATCTTGGGAACTCACCGTCGATCTCGAAGTCAGTAGCAATACCGTCTTCATCACGGATAACCTTAACCTTAGCATACTTAATAGCGCTAAGTGAGTCAACTACATGTGAGAAACCAGCGATACCTGTAGCAAATGTACGACGGCAGTTAGTATCAATAAGAGCCATCTCGGCAGCTTCATAGTAATACTTGTCGTGCATATAGTGAATCATATTAAGTGTACCTACATAGAGGTGAGCAAGCCAATCCATCATAGCGTCATACTTCTTGAGAACCTCATCATAGTCAAGGTATTCAGAAGTAATCGGTCTGTATTCAGGACCTACCTGTACCTTTGTCTTCTCATCAACACCGCCGTTGATAGCGTAAAGAAGACACTTAGCAAGGTTAGCACGAGCGCCGAAGAACTGGATTTCCTTACCGGTTTCTGTTGCAGATACGCAGCAGCAGATTGAGTAATCATCGCCCCATACCGGACGCATAACATCATCGTTCTCATACTGAATTGAGCTTGTCTGAACAGAGATCTTAGAAGCGTACTTCTTAAAGCCCTCAGGAAGTCTTGAAGAATAAAGAACTGTGAGGTTTGGCTCAGGTGAAGGGCCCATATTCTCAAGTGTGTGGAGGAAACGGAAGTCGTTCTTTGTAACCTGTGAACGGCCGTCGATACCGATACCTGCAACTTCAAGAGTAGCCCATACAGGGTCACCTGAGAAGAGCTGGTTGTAGCTTTCGATTCTTGCGAACTTAACCATACGGCACTTCATAACAAAGTGGTCAACAAGCTCCTGTGCCTGTGCCTCTGTAAGTGTACCGTTCTCAAGGTCACGCTCAATATAAATGTCGAGGAATGTAGAAACTCTGCCTACGCTCATTGCAGCACCGTTCTGAGTCTTGATAGCTGCGAGGTAACCAAAGTAGAGCCACTGAACAGCTTCTTTAGCGTTCTTAGCAGGCTGTGAAATATCAAAGCCGTAGATTGCAGCCATTTCTTTCATGCCGTTAAGAGCCTTGATCTGATCTGCGATTTCCTCTCTGAGCTGGAAGTCGCCTCTTCTCATACCCTGACGGTTTGTTTCGGCGAAGTCTTCCTTCTTGCACTCGATAAGGTAATCAATACCGTAAAGAGCGACTCTTCTGTAGTCGCCTACGATTCTGCCTCTGCCGTATGTATCCGGAAGACCTGTAAGAATCTTGTTGTGACGAGCTACCTTCATTTCAGGTGTGTAGATATCGAATACACCCTGGTTATGTGTCTTGTGATATTTTGTAAAGATTTCGTGAAGCTTAGGGCTTGGCTCATAACCGTACATCTGGCATGACTGTTCAGCCATCTTAATGCCGCCGTAAGGCATAAATGCACGCTTTAAAGGCTTGTCAGTCTGAAGACCGACTACCTGCTCAAGATCCTTAAGATCTTCGTCAATGTATGCTGCGCCGTAAGCTGTGAGTGAGGTAACAACCTCAGTCTCCATATCAAGTACGCCGCCCTTGCTTCTTTCTTCTTTCTGAAGTTCTTTAAGTTTGCCCCAAAGCTTTTCTGTAGCCTCAGTAGGACCTACGAGGAAAGACTCATCGCCGTCATATGGCTTGTAGTTTTTCTGGATAAAGTCTCTGACATTGATTTCAGATTCCCAAAGTCCGCCAACAAAATTACTCCATTCGGAACGCATAGAATAACCCCCTGTATTTCAAAAATAAAACCGACAAGGCTCAAACCGTGATTGATTTGAACCGTCGGCATTTCAAGCATTTTCAATAGACGAGATTAACTCTCATTGAATTGATTTTATTGCTTTTTTGCCGAAACGGCAATGTAAGCCTTGCGTTGCTGATTTATTGTTTCCGTCACAAAATCAGCATATATAAAATACCACATTTTTTTGCTAAAGTCAAGGATTTTCAAAAATTACTAATGCTTTTTATTTTTGCCTAAAAAAGCCGAATTTTCCCTATATTTTTTGCCTATAGCGCCGCCGATTTTCGGTATATTTTTTAATATGTGAAAAATTTAACAATTACTTGTTTTTTATTATTTGTTTTTACATAAATTTTGTTGATTTTTGTTCTGCTCTTTACAAGCGGAAAAAGCATTTCAGTACTTTAAAACGCAAAATCGGTAAAATAAATTCATTAAAATCACAAAGAAATTATTTTTTGATTTTTCTTAATTTTCTTATATAAGCAAAAGTTTCTTCTTCTCCCTTTTCACTCAGCATTGTAAGTAATTCTTCAAGCAGTTTCTCTGTGTTTTCGTGCATACGGTGTTTGCCCTTTACCCTGCCGAAGTAATCCAAAGAATCTCTGTCTTTGTAATTTGAACCGTTATATATTTTACTTGCGGCGACCCTGTCACAAAACATTTCGATTACATAATTAATCGGCATTTCCACATTTTCTATCTGCTTTGTCTTAGGATTGTAGTCATTCCAATACTCGTAGTGATGACGGTTTCTGCCCTTATGATGCATCCATGCCTTTGAGTAGCCGTAAAGCTCCCTTTCTTTTTCGTTAGGACTTCTGTTACCCTGGTAATACTTTGCACCCGGAATAAACTCCGTCGGTGAATATTTTGAAAGGTCGTGCCTTAACCCCTGCCAAAGTATTCCTGCCTTTGCGCAGTGAGCAATAACCTTATGCCTGTGTCTTGTAATCGTTCTGAAGTGTTTTATAAAATGTAACATATCCAATCACCAAACATATTCTAACATATTTCACGGGGATTTTGTTGAATATTTAAATATTTCTTGAACTTTTAAAAAAAAACATATATAATAATGTAATAAAATAAACTAAAAGACACAAACGAAAGGAATAATTTGATGAATTTTAAATCCATTAATCGTAAATCCTTTATTCTTACGCTTGCGGCAGTGCTTGGCGTATCGGTAATAGTAACCGCTGTGGCAGGTAGAACTTCCGATAATTCAGTACCTGCCGACAATAAAAACATTAATGCAACTCAACCTTCGTTGGCAAACAGCAAACAGCCGACCGTTATTGTAACGGGCGAAACCGCCGATATAAGCATTGAATGTAATGAAATAAAAATTATCACTCCGTCAGAGGCAACCGCCGAAGAACTTATAAAATCAAAGTGGTCAAGCAGTGACAACAATATCGTTACCGTTGATGACGGCGGAAGAATTGACGGCTTAAGCGAGGGTACGGCTACAATTACCGCACAGATAGGCAACACCCGCCATACCTACAATATTACGGTTGCTGCTCAGTCGCAGAGCATTTATGACGGATATTCAACCTGCTATCTTGCAAACACTGATGTTCTCAATGAAAATCTTAATAATATTTACGAGAAAAATCCTTATTTTATTAAAGTCAATCGCTCGCAAAACTGCGTTACGGTTTACACTTATGACAAAAACGGCGAATATACTGTTCCTGTCCGTGCAATGATTTGTTCAACCGGTATTGACAAAGCTACCGTTCTCGGCGACGATTTCTACATTTACTACAAGCAGGAATGGAATCCGCTTTTCAATGATGTTTACGGTCATTATGTATCGGGATTTTACGGCGATTATCTTTTTCATTCCGTTCCGTATGAAGACGCAAGCGCCGACACACTCGAAACCGAGGAGTTCAACAAACTCGGAGATGAGGGTTCACTCGGCTGTGTAAGAATGGAAACCGCAGATGTAAAGTGGATATATGATAATTGTCCCGAAAACACACCCGTAACCGTTTACGATGACGACAATCCGGGTCCGCTCGGCAAACCGGAGGCAATTAAAATTACCGACCATACCTGTGGCTGGGACCCTACCGACGATGATCCGCAGAACCCGTATGCAACAAAGACACCTGAAATTCACGGCGCAAGCGATTTGACTATAACCAAAGGCGAAACCGCCGACCTGCTTGAGGGGGTAACCGCTGTTGATACCTGTTCAAACGATATTACAGATAAAATATCCGTAACAGGCAATGTTCTTACCGATAAAGTCGGTACATATAAGCTGACTTACAGCGTTGAAGACACAATGCACCGCACAAAAAGAATTGATGTTACCGTCAAGGTAGTTTAAAATTATGGTTTAGCAGAGTGCTTTGACAAGTAATTATAAAAGTTTGGTCAACCTTTTCAAAGGTTGTGGGTGTGGGCAAAGCCCAC
>ERZ894244.207-NODE-207-length-47778-cov-12.089370_pt1 | contig 47778 bp, 44 predicted proteins | sample MGYA00380299_ERZ894244 | MGnify/ENA primary metagenome ERZ894244 (study PRJEB32331, sample SAMN06328444) | human gut metagenome | biome: human gut microbiome; feature: stool | host: Homo sapiens | collected 2014-06-26 ... | reverse complement strand
GCCCTTGAGGTTCGAGCTGTCCGTGAAGAACTTCGCCTTGTAGTCGCGGGCGAGCTGCGCGGCCTCGATCTCCTCGCGTGCCGCCGAGATGGGGCCGAGTCCGCGCAGTCGGCCGGGCACGTTGAGGAATTTGCTGTGCACGACGTCATCGGCGGTGTAGGCGTGGCCGAGATAGGAGAACCGCAGGTCGGGGCGTGCCGGGTCGTCGCTTTCGTCGGTGACGGTCACGTATTGCGGCGGCAGCATCTCGCAGGTGACGATCTCGCCTTTCCAATCGCGCACGATGCGCGTGAAGGCGTTGCCGTCGAGCACGAGAGAGGCCACGATGTCGGCGATGAAATCACGGCGTGAACGGCTCACGTCCGGCTGCAACACCATGGGGCTCACGTCCGGCAGGTCACGGCCGCCGCGCTGCTCCACGATCGGGAGTCCGGTGATGGCCGTCTGCAACACCTGCACGCCACGGAAAACCGTGGACAGTTGGAGCGGTTCGGTGGCCGAACTCCGTGACGGCGGCTTGACGCCTTCCGGCATGTCCGTGCCGTCCGCGCCGCGCGTGAGCACTCGGCCGGCGAGCTTCATTCGTTTCCAAAGGTTCATGCCGCCGAGAATATGGCCGTGGTCCCGTCACGGCCAAAAAAACGGTGACATTCAGTGACAAACGGTGACAAACGGTGACAGACGGTGACACGTCAGAAGATTTGCAACGTGCCGTCAGATGGCAGGTGATGCGCTCCCCAAGCGGCCAACATGCATGATTCGATCGGTGAGGTCAGCCCGGTGCTGCCGCGCCGTGTGACGCGCCATGCGTCGCCGCTCCACGTCCTCGCGCAGTTGGCCGCGCTTGCGTCGAGCTCGGTATCGGCGGCATGGCGAATCAGCCGGTTCCGCAGACCGCTGACGAATGCCTGGCCGACCGCGAGGTAGTCGGATGATTGCATGGCGATGAAGTCGATAAGCGGATCGCCGGCTTCGTCGGTCATGGATGCGAGCCGGTCGTGCAGGTCGGCGTTTGGTCCCTTGCAGTCCATGACCAGGGGAGCGTGGTAGGTGTCGCAGATTCTCGTGATCTCGGCGGGTGCCATGCCGGTGCCGTCCAGGACTTCGAGCAATTGCACGGTCACGGTGCCGTCCGTGTTGACGATCGCGGCGGGATGCCATTTCAGGATCGTCTGGAAGTCCTCGGGGTCGGCGTCGTCGGGGATGCCGAAATCGAACCAGCATGTGCGTGTGGGCACGTTCCCGGCACGGAAGGAGTCGAGCAGGCCGTTGAGGAACGTGGAATCTGCGGTGCCTTCGGTCGAGGTTATCCAGATCTGGGGCTGGACGCCGGTGAAGTGCAGTCTTGTGTTCATGGTCGGGGCCATGCCGTCGAGGATCAGCTTGCCGGTTTCGTCGTCCAGGCTGAACGCCTCGTCGATTGTGAACTTGTCCATCTGCGTGCCATGGCCGGCCACCTTGGTCACGGCCAATGGGCAGATGAAGCTGCCGTTCCGGAAACGTTGTTCCATTCCGCCGTTCGAGAGTCGAGGACGGAGCGCGAACGGGGCAAGCGCGGATTTCGAGAGTTGTTGCACGAAGTCCTTGAAATGCTTCTCGGCGTCTTTGCCGGTCTGCGCGAGGTAATAGATCTTCCGGTCTGGGCCGAGCAGGGCGTTGCGCGTGTCCTCGGTATCGATCAGCGTGCTTTTGCCGCACTGGCGCGGCGTGGAAAGCACCACGCGGTCGTAATAGTACGTTCCGGTGGCCGGGTCGATCTCGCCGGCCACGTCGGCCACGTAGCGTTGCCATGGCAGCAGCGGTTTGCCGAGCATCCCGGCCGTCCTTGACACGATCTCGCCATCGGTCGGCCGCGTTTCGTCGCGTTTCGTGCCGCCGCGCATGAGCATGGTCACAGTCCGGCCTTCGCGTCGGCGATGAAGTCGGCCAGCGTCGGGTCGAGCTGCGGCTGTTCCGGATACATCGCCTTGAGTTCCTGGAACCATGTGAGCAGTGATGTCATGTTGCGGCTGATCTCGCGTCCCTTGCTGTTCTGGATGTCGATGTTTCTGGCAATCGAGAGCATCGACTTGCAGATGTAGGTAGCCTCGGGCGTCAACGTCTTGCCGTCCACGAAGCTTTTGATGAGATTCATGGTCGCGGCTTCCTGCAATCCGGCGGTGCCATAATGGTGTTCGTATTCCTCGAATCCTTCCAATATTCCTTGGTTCATGATGTGTTTTCCTTGGTTTTCCAACGTTTTCATGCTTTTTTGCACGGTTCTGGGGGGAGAAAAGACTTGGCGCGGGGTCTTTTGGGCGTCGGCTGTTTAAAAAAGCGGGTCACCATCGCGGCCGTTCGGCCGGAGAGTCGCGGCGGAGTCCGAGAGCGGCGAGGCGTTGTCGTCTGGCGGCGAGGCGTGCGTCCACGGCCTGCTGTGTGAGATGCAGCGCGTACCACTGCTGCGCCGTCCGATACTCCTGCGGCGTGAGGTCGAGAGCGAACGTGGAATCGGCCGGTGTCTCGATGACGTGCACATCGTAGTCCAACGCCAGCCATTCGGCCAGCATGTCGGGATGGCGGCGGGAGCGTGGCAGCGTGCGCACCAGCCATACGTCCAACGGCTCGGAGCTCTTGGCCAGTGTGCGGGCCGCGCCGTCCCATGCCATCGCGGCGGCGAGGCGTAGCCCGTCGGTCGCTTTGGATTGCGTCGGGCACAGGTCGCGCAGCAGACTGTCGAAGCTGACCACGATGCTGTCACGGCGGAGCATGGACTGCATGGCCATGCCGAAGTCTGCGCGTGGCGGTCCGATGACCGCGTGCAATGTCGCGCCGTATCCGGACAGCACACGGTCCTGGCGCATCGCGTTGCAATGCTTGCACGCGCGGCGGATGTTGGCCACGGTGTCCCTGCCTCCGTGGCTGTACGGTACGATGTGGTCGTCCTCCGTCGCGGTGATGGAGCAGCCGGGCATGTTCAACCAGCAGCGGTTTCCATACGTCGCTATGACCTTCGCGCGGATGCGCGGGTCTATCGTCTGTCTTCTCATGCCTTGCCTTTCTCCCTTTGCGTGAGGATCCAACAATTCACGTCCTGTTCCGCGTACCGGATGGCGTTGCCGATACGGATGGGCGGAGGTCCGATGATCGGGACCGACTGCCGCCACCGGATCAGCGTGCGCTGGCTGACGCCCAACCGTTCGGACGCCTCAGCAGTGCTTAACATCCTGATGCACGTCACGATCTCGCCTTGCTCCTGAGCAGCAGCGCGATCTGTTCCAGCTTCGCGGCGACAATCGGCCAGTCGGCCTTCGAGATGTCTGACCAGACCATGCGCGGCCCGTCCGGGCAGATGATGTTCTGGCCTATCTCCACGTCACCGGGCTGCGGCAGGTCGTGGTCCTCGACTCCGAGCGAGATACGAATCTGCGGTTTCAAAACAGTGGCTCACCTTCATATGCGGTTTGTGGTTTCGTCTGCGGCCGGTATGGCGTGTAGCTGGTGGCCCATTTGCGGAAGCTGCGGCAGTCGATGCGCCAGGTGCCGACACGGTACACCGGCAGCCCCTCATCTTTGAGGCTGAGCAGCGATGGCACGTTCGGCTCGCCGAGCGCCCGGCAGACCTGGAACAATTCGATGTCGGTGCGCCCGTTGTTCGCAGCGATGCGGTCCACAGCGTCGGCGAAGCCCTGCATGAGCATCCTGCGCGATTCCTCTGGATAGTGCAATACCTCGTGCAATGGCGGCTTAATCGATGACATAAGACCACATCCCGCACCATTTGGCCAGCGTCAACAGCAGAGACTCGGAATCGTACATCTTGCCGGCGGCGGGAGAACGGTAGACGGGAGCTGGCACGCCCTTCTTTCCGTAGGCCATTTTCAGAGCGGCCTGGAGCTGGTTGTCGTTCAATCCGGACGCCTTCATCAGCGACTGTCGTGAGGTGTTCGCCCTGCACCTGATGTTCTTGTCGATCATCGGGAGTGTCATCCTCATCTGTGTCCTCAGTTTGTCGGGGAATGTTGCCTTGCTCAATTTCAATCCTTCCTGTAGCTTTCGGTTGGTGAGCGCTTGAGAGGTCAAGACCTAGAATCTGCTGATGGAAACGCTCGGCCGAGATTCCCCGGCCGGGCCGTCAACAGATTCCAAAGGTCTTGCAGAACGTTTCGGTCGGAGCCGCGCCGTCGATAACAAGAGCGGCCGAAGCCGCCGGGAATGGTCCCCAATCAGGCCACGGCCGAAGCCGTCTATGGTCGCCCGATTCCGCCTTAATCGACGGCCTGAGAGGGTCGGGAGCTAAATTTCGTCTCGCAAATGGCGCGATAGCCACGCGCCTGGCGTTACCGGTCGCTAATCCGGCTCAGCGGTGGCAGGGGTACGCCGTACGCCCCATATGCCGTTAAGTTTTGTCAGTCGTCGTCCGTGAGGAAATCACCCAGACGGACGATCGCGAGCACCAGCCCCAGCATGAACAACACGAAGGGGCTGAGCAGAATCAGAAGAACGGTCTTGATGAAACGTTTCACGTCAATCCTCGTTGAAGCATCGGTCGATCTGTTTCTCAAGATCGTCAAGCTCGTAACCGTTGAACGGGACGCGCACGGTGATGCCTTCTTCCGTCTCAACGATCAGCTCGTAAAAACGTTGCCTGCTTTTCCTGTCCACACGTTTGACTGTGACGCTCATTCCTAGGCTCCTTCCCATTCACGACGGGCACGCCTCGCGTGCGTCATCGCCTTGTTGATCGCGCCCTTCATCGCCTGAAGGTCGCCCATGTCCAAGCCATCGAAATCGAACGATCGTTCGCCCACCTTGATGCGGCAGGCGAAGCCGTAGGGATTGCCGCCGGTGCATTCCGACGGGTCGATGTCCAGCACCTGGAAGTAATTGCTGGTGCATTCCGGATTGAAAACGCTCATTTCACTGCTCCTTGATTCATGGATGGACGGTTAGGCTCCTTCCTCCGCAGCGATAGGCTTAAGGCAACAAACACCACGACAGGGGAAGGAAGAACATGTTCGGCGTCATATCTGATTGGATTGGTCTGATAGGCGGAATAGTTGGAATCGCAAGCGGCGCAGCCAGCGTATTTTCCGCAAAATCTGCCGCGACCTCCAATCGGATAGCCAAAGACGCTCTTGAAGAGAACAAGAAGATAACCAAGGTCACATTGGAAGACGCCATCCATTCGAGTCAGGAAAACGACATGGAATGGGAATACTCGTTCTATGACGTCGATGTCGCTCCCGGGCGAAGCCGCATAGATTTCGAATCCGCGACGAACGAGGTCATCAAGGACCTTCAAGTACGCGTTGTCAGGGAAAACAACGACGTGACAAACCTCACGGAAACGAGATTCGAGGGCACGCGCCTCGTCACGGTGTTCTACCCATCTGAATGGGACCACTCGGAAACACCGACCAAAACGGCATTCATCATCAGCTGGAAATACGCAAGAAGCGGGAAAGCCGAACGCAAAGTCGTCGAGCCGTTCATCTGACATGACTAATCACCCCAACTCAGCAACAAGGCGAGCTCGACGGCAAAGGCACTTGAGAATACGACCAGTGAAAGAAACGCCGGAATGCGGAACGCGCCACCAACGGCCAGATTCCCAACCAGACAAATCAATTCACATACCACGGCAACGGCATACCCGATTACAGACACCTTGAGCCAGAACCGAGAACGACGCATATAGAATTCAGCATCACGATTATGCTGACGCATCACACGATCTTCCGATGGCTTCATTGCTGGCAGGCCTTTCCCAAAGGTTCCATCTGAAAATTCCCTATGCTGGTCGGAATCCAGGCCAAGGCAAAGGACTGCCCCGAGATGCATACCACCTGCGTCGAGAAAATATCTTCGTCGCTTTCATGGTCCTCTGGGGAGCAACCGGACAGCAGCGCCAGGACGCAACAAATCGCGACGACCGACACCTTCCTGCGCATTACGACACCTCCAAGGGCTTGAGACCCAGAAGGGCGTCGCTGGGGACGCCGAGCCAATGGGAAAGGCTGAAGATTTCTGCATCGTTGAAACGAATCTTGCCGGTCATCTTGTTCGACAAGGTGGATTCAGAGATACCGAGCATATCGGCGGCATCCTTTTGGGTATGTCCTTGTGCGGCTAGTGTCGCTCGGACTCTCCGAGCTAAATTCGTCTGAAACGAGCTAGATTCATTCATGGCAGCTTTTATAGCACGGCGTGGTGCGTTAAACAAGAATTCTGCGTGTCGTCAGTGTAGAAAATTCGCTTTATGCTAATCTTGTTCGCATGACAGCAGTTATGGAAGCCCCGCGAGCGGCTGAGCCGGCAGCGGGCAAGGCAGATGATTTACAGGCGATTGTCACGCGCAATATTCGGGTTGCGATGGCTCTTCGCGGCGTGAATCAGAAGGATTTAGCCAAGGTTCTAGGGATAGCCACGTCGAGTATGTCCCAGAAATTCACGGGTAAGACATTGTGGAATCTGGTGGATATAGAAAAAGCCTCAGGTTTCTTCAATGTGAAACCTGAGGCATTGGTAGCGGGGCATGGATTTGAACCATGGACCTCTGGGTTATGAGCCCAGCGAGCTACCGAGCTGCTCCACCCCGCGTCGGCTTGTCTTCAAGACAGCTCTATTAACTTTACGATTACTTTCAAATATGTCAAATCGGCGTGTCGTACTCGTTCAACCGTGTGAAATAGCGTCACAAATAGCGCGTTATTCATTTTTCCTATACCCGTTTCGACCGATCGCCGGCGCAGGGGAGTGCGCCATATCCGACTCCGCACCATAATAGAAGTATGCCTATCAAGATTCCCAGCGGCCTTCCGGCCAGAGACATTCTCGACTCCGAGCGCATTTTCGCGCTAGAAAAGCCCGAAGCGGAGCGTCAGCGTGTGCGCCCGCTCAAGCTGGTGATCCTGAATCTCATGCCGAAGAAGGTTGAAACGGAAACACAGCTGCTCCGCCTGATCTCGAAGAGTCCTCTGCAGGTGGAGATCGATTTCATGAAGACCTCCACGCATGAGAGTACGCATGTGAGCGCCGACCATTTAGTAAAGTTTTATGAAAACCTCGACGCGTTCCAAGACAATTATTACGACGGCTTCGTGGTGACGGGTGCTCCCGTCGAGCATCTTGATTTCGAGCAGGTCGATTATTGGGATGAGTTCAAGAAGATTCTCGACTGGGCTTCCACGCATGTGTTCTCCACCATGTATTTGTGCTGGGGTGCGATGGGTGCGCTCAATTACCGCTATAACGTGCGTAAAGAGAATCTTCCGGAGAAGATTTTCGGTGTGTTCCCACAGTATTTGCAGGATGAATACTGCTTCCTGACGAACGGTTTCGACGAGATCTGCCTGCAGCCGCATTCTCGCCTTGCGGGGGTAAACGAAGGTGATGTCGCCCGCAATCCCGAATTGCAGGTGCTTACGTGGGGTCCAAAATCCGGTCCTGGTCTGATCGCCACCCGCGATTTTTCGGAGGTGTTCGCGCTTGGCCATTGGGAGTACGGCAAGTACACCTTGGCCGAGGAGTATGAGCGCGATATGAAGAAGGGGATGACGAACGTGCCGTTCCCCGAAAACTACTTCCCGCATGACGATTCGCAGCTTGAGCCGGTGTTCGCGTGGCGCGCCCACGCGAATCTGTTATGGCGTAATTGGCTGAATTGGGTGTATCAGACCACGCCATACGATTTGAGCGAGGTTCCGCAGCTTCGTGCGCAGAAGCGTCTTGGCACGGATCGTTCGATTCGCCATCAGCCGGGTTTGCCGCGTGTCGATGCGTTCGCGCCGTTCGTGCGCGACGGCTACGGTGTGATCCATAGCTGAATCCAACGTCCCTTCCGTAACATTGCGGAAGCCATCGATGCGTTGAATATGCAGATAATTCGCGTGATGCGAATCGCATGATTGTGTGCATCTTTTTGTTTGTGCCAGTCGCATTCGTCTACGATTTATCGGTGTTGAGCTGAATCAGCTTAAAAAATTTCTGACACTCGATAGATATGGTGAAACGTTTTACCGACAACATGCGGTATGCTGGATAACGTCGACTATCCGACGAATCACAGAGCCGTGCCTAGTTAATCCAGCTTGAAGCGAAACGCCGGAAAAACCAAATGACAGTAAGGAAAACCCCAGGTGTGTGGACGTTGTCTAGACACGGGCTAATAATCCTATCCAGCCATTCGGAGTCGAATGCGTCGCACGGGACTCCGGTCGCGTCGATGCACACTTCGAAGTACGCTTTGGTTAAGTAACCAGAACGTCACATTCGACTCGGTTGTTGGGTTAAACTAACAGCTGACACAAGAGCAGGAGGCGTGAATGATTGGTGCATTGGGAAAAGGCATGCTGACCATCGCTGATGGTCCCGAGATGCCCAGTGTCGATGACTTCCTTCCCGATCCGTTCGTTTTTCAGGGCACGCCGTTCGCCATTAACCGCATCATCCTCGTTCGCATTCTTGCGACCGTCATCATGCTGCTGGTTCTCGGAATTACGGCAAGCCGTGCAAAGCTCATCCCCAGCCGTTGGCAGGGAGCAGTCGAATGGTTGATCGAATTCGTCCGCGACAACATCGTCTATCAGGTGATGGGCGAGCTGCGCGGCAAGCGTTACGTGCCGATGATCACCACCGTGTTCTGCACGTTGCTGGTCTTCAATCTGTGTGGCATCATCCCGGGCTTCAATATCGCGGCAAGCGCAACGATTACGCTGCCGCTGGTATTCGCCATGTGGTGCTTCTGCCAATACTGGATTGCAGGCATTCGTGAAAAGGGTCTCGGCCACTTCCTGAGGGATGAGATCTTCCCGAAGGGCGTTCCGGCCCCGATCTACATTCTGCTGTCCCCGATTCAGCTGCTTGAGCTGCTGATTATTCGCCCATTCTCGTTGACGATCCGACTGTTCGCCAACATGGTTTCGGGCCACTTGATTCTTGCGCTGTGCCTTTCGGCCACGCAGTACTTCCTCATTGATGTGGTGAACAAGGTGTTTGTGCCATTCGGCGTCGTCACCTTCGCAGCTGGCATGTTCATGTTCCTGTTCGAGGCGCTGGTCGCTTGCCTGCAGGCTTACATCTTCGCCATTCTGACCACCGCATACATCAACATGAGCTATCCGGAGATCGACTGACCGCCGGCTTTTTAATTGTTGCTTCTTGTCAAGCAATAACCAGAAAGGAAACAATCATGGATATCGTTACCCTCGCTGAGGTTGCCGGCAACCTGAACGTCGTTGGCTACGGCCTCGCCGCCATCGGCCCTGGCATCGGTCTGGGCATCCTGATCGGCAAGACCATCGAAGGCACCGCTCGCCAGCCTGAGCTCGGCAGCCGTCTGCAGACCCTCATGTTCCTGGGTCTGGCATTCGTTGAGGTGCTGGCACTGCTCGGCTTCGTGCTCGCCTTCATCAAGTAAGACTTGATTCAAGGTAACACCGAAGACGCAAACGAACATGAAAGGAGGAAGACACTATGGTGACCGCAGCTAGCGAAATGGAATTGTTCCTTCCGAAAAGCTACGACATTTTCTGGTCGTTGGTCATTCTGATCATCGTCGCCGTGTTCTTCTACAAGTTCTTCCTGCCGAAGTTCCAGGCCGTGTTCGATGAGCGCGCTGCCAAGATCGAAGGTGGCATCGCCAAGGCCGAACAGGCCCAGAAAGATGCCGATGAAGCCAAAGCGAAATATGAGGCTCAGCTGAGCAAGGCGCGCGTCGATGCATCCAAGATCCGTGACGACGCACGTACGGAGGCATCGCACATCATCGCGGACGCACGTACCCGTGCCGAAAGCGATGCGGCGCAGATCACCGCTACTGCCCAGCGTTCCATCGAATCGCAGCAGCAGCAGGCTCTGGTGAGCCTCAAGGGTGAAGTCGGCGTGCTGGCAACGGCATTGGCCGGCAAGATCCTGGGTAGCAAGCTCGAGAATGACGATGTGCAGTCGTCGATGATCGACCAGATGATCGCCGACATGGACAGCGACAAGAAGTGATCGAAACCTTCAAGAAAGGGAGGTGACCAATGCGAGGAGAAGCATCGCGTATCGCAGATCGCGTTTCGCGTGACTCGCTGGCCCCCAAGCTGTGTAACAGCGGTGAGGACGCATGGCGTATCGGGAACGAGCTGTTCACGATTACCAGCGCGCTTGACCACAACATCCAGCTTGAACGTGCCCTCACCGACCCGTCGCGCCCAGTCGAAGACAAGGTTGCGGTAGTCAAGACCCTGATCGGGAGTCAAGCCCATCCACTGGTGATGGAGATCATGTCCGATCTGGTGTCCCGTCGTTGGAGCCGCGTGTCTGATATCGCCAATGCCGTTGAGGATTTCGGCGTTGACGGCATGATGTACTACGCGGACTACACCAATACGACTTTGCAGGTCTCCGTCGAGCTTGCCGAGTTGCATTCCGCACTGCTCAACCTTCCGGTCGTGCGCACCAAGCTGTATGACGCAACCGTTTCCAGCGAAGCCCGTATCAAGCTGCTGTACAGCTTGATTGGTGACGCGGATTTCACCAAGGTGACCAAGCGTCTGGCTGAGCACGCGACCTGCAATCTGCGCAATCGTCGCTACCTGCAGACCATTCAGTGGCTGATCAACAAGTTCTCCCGACATATGGGCGAATCGATGGTCACTGTTACCACGGCAACGCCGTTGAGCAAGGAGCAGGTGGAAAAGCTCATCGCCATCTATACGGCGAAGACCGACCATCCGGTGCACATCAACTCTGTGGTCGATCCGACCGTCATGGGTGGCATGCGCATCCAGGTGGGCGACGAGGTCACTGACAACACGGTGGTCGCACAGCTGCAGCATCTTCAGCGCACGGTGAAGGCAACCGCCTGACGGTTCGCCGCACGGTGAACAAGCCTGAAACAAGACTTGACTGAATTTATAAACAACAATAAGGAGTGATCATGGCAGAACTTACCATTGATCCCACCACGATACGCAAGGCGCTCGATGAGTTCGTCGAGTCGTACAAGCCGTCGGACACCCCGGCCCAGGAGGTCGGTTATGTCGCGACTGCTGGCGACGGCATTGCGCACGTGACGGGACTGCCTGGTTGCATGGCCAATGAGCTGCTGACCTTCGAAGACGGCACGCTTGGCCTGGCGTTCAACCTTGACGCCCGCGAGATCGGTGTGGTTATCCTCGGCGACTTCGCAGGTATCGAAGAAGGCCAGGAAGTGCGTCGTACCGGCGAAGTGCTCTCCGTGCCCGTCGGCGACGGCTACCTTGGCCGCGTCGTGGACCCGCTAGGCAACCCGATTGATGGTCTTGGCGAGATCAAGACCGAAGGCCGTCGTATTCTCGAGGCCCAGGCACCTGACGTTATGCATCGTCATCCAGTTGACGAGCCAATGTCCACCGGTCTGAAGGCCATCGACGCAATGACGCCTATCGGCCGTGGCCAGCGCCAGCTTATCATTGGCGACCGCCAGACCGGTAAGACCGCTATCGCAATCGATACGATCATCAACCAGAAGCGTAACTGGGAATCCGGCGACCCGAAGAAGCAGGTGCGTTGCATCTACGTGGCCATCGGTCAGAAGGGCTCCACCATCGCATCGGTGAAGCAGTCCCTCGAAGAATCCGGTGCCATGGAGTACACCACCATCGTGGCTTCACCGGCTTCCGATTCCGCAGGCTTCAAGTACATCGCACCGTACACCGGTTCCGCCATCGGACAGCACTGGATGTACAACGGCAAGCACGTGCTCATCGTCTTCGACGATCTGTCGAAGCAGGCTGAGGCTTACCGTTCGATTTCCCTGCTGCTGCGCCGCCCGCCGGGACGTGAGGCATACCCGGGCGATGTGTTCTACCTGCACTCCCGTCTGCTCGAACGTTGCGCCAAGGTTTCCGATGACCTCGGCGGCGGTTCGATGACCGGCTTGCCGATCGTCGAAACCAAGGCAAACGACGTGTCCGCTTACATTCCGACCAACGTGATTTCCATCACCGACGGTCAGATCTTCCTGCAGTCCGACCTGTTCAACGCGAACCAGCGTCCGGCTGTCGACGTCGGTATCTCCGTGTCCCGAGTCGGTGGCGCGGCACAGACCAAGGCGTTGAAGAAGGTCTCCGGCACGCTGAAGATCTCCTTGGCCCAGTACCGTTCCCTGGAATCCTTCGCCATGTTCGCATCCGACTTGGATGCGGCTTCGAAGGCCCAGCTGAACCGCGGTTCCCACCTGACCGAGCTGCTCAAGCAGCCGCAGTTCTCCCCGTATTCCATGGAACAGGAAGTCGTCTCCGTGTGGGCCGGCACCCATGGCAAGATGGATGACCTGCCGCTGAACGACGTGCTGCCGTTCGAGAAGGCCATGCTGGACTACTTGGACCACAACACCGATATTCTCAAGACCATCCGCGAGACCGAAGACTTCACCGCCGACACCGAGGCCGCCCTCGACAAGGCTGTGGAAGCGTTCCGTGAGACCTTCGTGACCAGCGCGGGCAAGCCGCTGGTCGAGAAGAAGTCTGACATCAAAAACGCTACTCCGGTCGAGCAGGAAAAGATCGTCGCAGGAGAGAAGTGATCCATGGGCTCGCAACTCGCATTGAAATCTAGGATCGCCTCCACCGCGTCGTTGGAGAAAATCTTCAACGCGCAGGAGATGATCGCGTCTTCGCACATCGCCAAGGCACGTGACGTCGCCTTGAACGCGAAGCCGTATACCGATGCGATTTTCGACGCCGTGCAAGCGCTGGTGGCCCATACCCATATCGACCATCCGATCGTGAAGAAGGACGAGGACAACCCTCGCGTGGCTGTCCTCGCCCTCACCTCGGATCGTGGTATGGCAGGACCGTACACCTCCTCGATCATCCGCGAAACGGAATCGCTGCTGGCCCGCCTCGATGCGGCAGGCAAGCAGCCGGAACTGTATGTGTATGGTCGTCGCGGTGTGACGTACTACAAGTACCGCAATCGTGATGTTGCCGGTACTTGGGAAGGCGATACCGACCAGCCCGGCGTAGAAGTCGCAGAGTCCATCTCGAAGGCACTGATGGACGCCTACATGAAGCCGGCGAGCGAGGGTGGAGTTTCCGAACTCTACATCGTGTTCACCGAATTCGTGAATATGGTTGTTCAGAAGGTGCGCGTGCTGCGTATGCTGCCCGTTGAACTCGTGCTTCCGGAACAGCAGGATTCCGGTCCTGTGTCCGAATCCGATGCCGATGCCGCGACCCCGCTTTATGCGTTCGAGCCGAGCGTCGACGAAGTGCTTGACGCGATTCTGCCGAAGTACATCCAGTCCCGTATCCATGAATGCCTGCTCACCGCGGCGGCATCCGAGACTGCAAGCCGACAGAACGCCATGCATACGGCTACAGACAATGCCCGCAGCCTGATCGACGACCTGACCCGCAAGCTCAACGCTTCGCGACAGGCTTCGATTACCCAGGAACTTACCGAAATCATCGGCAGCGCCGACGCGCTGAATAAGAAGGAAGAGTAGGAACGCATATGGCTGAGAATCAGACCACAGCGGCTCCCGAGACGGCTGCAGAGCCGACCGCTGGACGCGTCACGCGTATTCAGGGTTCGGTTATCGACGTCGAATTCCCGGTGGGCCACCTGCCCGACATTTATAACGCACTTACCGTTGAGCTGACCAACACAGCCAACGAAGAGGGCGAAACCACGAAGAAGATCACGCTTGAGGTCGAACAGCACCTCGGCGACTCCACCGTGCGTACCGTGGCATTGAAGCCGACCGACGGCCTCGTTCGTGGTGCCACCGTGCTTGACACCGGCGGTCCGATCTCCGTTCCTGTTGGCGATGTCACCAAAGGCCACGTGTTCGACGTGTCCGGCAACATCCTCAACAAGAAGGATGACGAGACCATCACGGTCACCGAGCGTTGGCCTATCCACCGCAACCCGCCGGCATTCGATCAGCTGGAATCCAAGACCCAGATGTTCGAAACCGGTATCAAGGTCATCGATCTGCTGACCCCGTACGTGCAGGGCGGCAAGATCGGTCTGTTCGGTGGCGCAGGCGTCGGCAAGACCGTGCTTATTCAGGAAATGATCCAGCGAGTCGCCCAGAACCACGGCGGTGTGTCCGTGTTCGCAGGCGTCGGCGAGCGTACCCGTGAGGGTAACGATCTGATCGGCGAAATGGATGAGGCTGGCGTTCTTGAGAAGACCGCACTGGTCTTCGGCCAGATGGATGAGCAGCCGGGTACCCGTCTGCGCGTGCCGCTGACCGCATTGACCATGGCAGAGTACTTCCGTGACGTGCAGAATCAGGATGTGCTGCTGTTCATCGATAACATCTTCCGTTTCACCCAGGCTGGTTCTGAGGTGTCCACCCTGCTCGGCCGTATGCCGTCCGCAGTGGGCTACCAGCCGAACTTGGCTGACGAAATGGGTGCCCTGCAGGAGCGAATCACTTCGACCCGCGGTCACTCCATCACCTCGCTGCAGGCCATCTACGTGCCGGCTGATGATTATACCGACCCGGCTCCTGCAACGACCTTCGCCCACTTGGATGCAACCACCGAGCTTTCCCGTGACATCGCTTCCAAGGGTATCTACCCGGCAGTGGACCCGCTGAGCTCCACCTCGCGAATCCTTGATCCGCGTTACGTGGGCCAGGCTCACTACGAGTGTGCGAACCGCGTCAAGGCGATCCTGCAGCGTAACAAGGAACTGCAGGACATCATCGCCCTGATCGGTATTGATGAGCTCGGCGAAGAAGACAAGACCACTGTGAACCGTGCTCGTAAGATCGAGCAGTTCCTCGGTCAGAACTTCTACGTCGCTGAAAAGTTCACCGGTCGCCCGGGCTCCTACGTGCCGGCCGACGAGACCATCGAAGCGTTCACCCGTATTTGCGACGGCGTGTACGACGACGTTCCGGAGCAGGCATTCTCCGGCATCGGCGGCATCGACGATCTCGAGAAGAAGTGGCACGACATGCAGAAGGAATACGGTGCGTGATGGCCGGATTGACAATGCAGGTGAACATCGTCGCCGCCGACCACCCCGTGTGGCACGGTACGGCGAAGTCCGTCACCATTCCGGCTTTTGAAGGCGGAATGGGCATCCTGCCCAACCACGAGCCTGTATTGACCGTAATCAAGGAAGGAACCATCGTTGTGGTGGATCCAGATGGCAGCCGTCGCTCCTTCGAAGTGACCGACGGTTTCATCTCCTTCGATTCGAACAAGCTCACCGTTGCGGTTGAGCGTGGACGTGACGTCAAGATGACTGAGTAGCACTCGGTAGCATACTTCTGACGGCCTGTCTGTTGCGATTGCAGCAATTGCATATGATTGCGAGTGATGCAGTTGTAGTGGACAGGCCGTTTTTCTTTTCAAAAAACGGTATTAATCAAAATAAAAAAAGATTGCCTTATCACTGATTCGGGGCTTACGACAATCATGGTAGGGTAGTGCCTCGTGCGAATTATTGTTGCTGATTGCTCTGCCGAATACTCCGGACGTTTGAACGCGTCCCTGCCGCTTGCCAAGCGCGTGTTGCTCATCAAAGCCGACAACAGTCTGCTGATTTTCTCCGAACTTGGATCATACAAGCCGCTTAATTGGATGGCAGCGCCTTGCACCATCAAAGACATCACTCCGGACCATGCCGACGACGATGTCGAAACGGAAGTTCCACAGAAAGTCATCCGCGCTTCGGCAGATAAATCCAATGACGTGCTCGAAGTAACCTTGCAGCATATTTATTCCGATGAAACGTACGATTTGGGCGAAGATCCGGGACTGATCAAAGATGGCGTCGAAGACCATCTGCAAAAATACTTGGCTGAACAGATCGAACGCATCGGCGAGGGAGCGACGCTCGTGCGCCGCGAATACCCGACTGCCATTGGACCGGTCGACATCATGGCCATCGACGCCAGCGGCAAGCATGTTGCCATCGAAATCAAGAGAAACGGTGGTATCGACGGCGTCGAGCAGCTCACTCGCTACTGCGAACTACTCAATCGCGATCCTCTGCTGGCTCCCGTACGTGGTATTTTCGCCGCGCAGACCATCACTCCGCAGGCCCGCGTGCTTGCCCAAGACCGCGGCTTCGACTGCCTGATCCTCGACTATGACGAGATGAAGGGCACCGAAGACGACTCCTTACGACTCTTCTAGCTTATAAAAAACTCCCTGTTGTTATGCAGGGAGTTTTTTATGCACGAATCGTGATGTAGATCAGTAGGCGGCGAGGATGTCGACGACGAAGACCAGCGTGGAGTTCGCCGGAATCTTATCCTTCGCCTCGCTGCCGTAGCCGAGGCTCGGTGGCACCACCAGCAGCACCTGGGAACCGACGGTGTGGCCGGCCAGACCCTGCTTCCATCCCTTGATCACGCCGTCAAGCGAGAACGTGGAGGATTTGCCACGATCCCACGAGGAATCGAATTGCGTGCCGTCCAGCAGCCAGCCGGTGTAATGCGCCACTACGGTCTGCGTATCCTTGACCTCGGCACCTTCGCCCTTGATCAAATCCTGCGAAACCAACGTGTCGGAACCCTTGTAACCGTTCATGTCGATCGACGGCTTGCCATCCTTCGCAAGTGTGACCTTCGGTAGATCGGTAGGCACATCATGCACCTTCGTGCCCGTTGCCTTCGTCAGATCCTTCGACTTCGACACGATCGTGAGCACCATCAAATATGATGTGCCTGCGGAATTTGAATCGTTCACGCCGAACGCAATCGTGGCGTTAAGCTTCTGATCCTTGAAAATGTTGTAATAATTCTCAGTCATCTGACTGGTGTCTGAAGTGACCACCGTGGAGCAATCGGGGGTATTGTTCTCCCATGTGCTCGCCAATTCGGAACCGTCCTTGACATTGATGGCGATGCCCTGCGTGCATATGCGGTCGCCGTCTTCGATTTGGCCGCCGTTGCCCTTCTGCAGTACGACGTAGCTGTTGTCTTCCACCGTCATAGGGGTTTTGAAGGAGACGGTCGGCTTTTCGCCGGGCTTGCCCGTGGCAGTCACGCCGGCAATCTGGTTCATCTTCGACGAGGAGTTGGAGGAAGACGATGACGAATCGGAAGATGAATCTGACTTCGCGTTGGAACTTCCGCATGCCGCGAATCCCAGGCACATGATCGTTGTGCAAGCGGCTGCGACGGCTTTGAAAAGAGTAGATTTGCGCATAGGTTCCACCTTAGTGGCAATCATTGATTTTCATAGTTTTTTCAGGCTTTTGCAGAGGGGCAATGTAGAATAGTGAATGCTATGACTTTATTGCAGGAAGAACAGGAAAAGCCGCAGTCCAAGGTGGGTCCCACGCGACACGCCAAGATCATGCGCGGCATTGTCACGCCTATTTTCGGTTTGCTTGCCATTACTTGCATCGTGCTTGGCGTCTTGAATGCGACGATCTGGAAGCCCTCGACACAGGTCTCGGCGTCCGCCACGGTCACGGGACCACAGTATGTGGTCACCGATCCGAATGTGCTGCAATTGGTCGACGATCGCGTCACCATTTCGGCGAAGTCCCGAGACAAATCCGCGAACGTTTGCATCGCCATCGGTTCCGCCCGTGATGTTGCCGGATGGATCGCGGGATCCAAATACGTGCGCGTCACCGGGTTGTCCGACTGGTCTACCCTGTCCACGCTGAAGGCCACGGCTCAGGGCACTGCTGATAATTCCGAAGGCCAGGTCGCGTTCCAGGATTCCGACATGTGGCGCACCGTCAAATGCAATGCCGGTTCCGTTGATATGCAGATCAAGGGTGCTAATACGAACAATGCCGTGGATTCCGTTGCGATTATCGATTACGGCAATCGCAAGGGAGGCTCGGTCACGCTTGATTGGACCCGTCGTTCGATGCTGAATTTCGCCATGCCGTTCTATCTTTCCGGCGGATTGCTGGCAATACTTGCGGTGCTTTCGGCTTCCGTGTTCGCCATGCCTCCGCATAAGCGCCGTAACAAGCGCGCGTTCGCCATGGTTGACGGCATTGGTTCCACGCAGGGTGACGATGACGAGGTTGCCGCATGGGTGAAGAACGCCGAAGCGAGTGCCGCCCGTAGTGATAAGAGTGGGACGAATCGTAAGCGTCGTCGCCATGCGAGCCATCGTGCGACCGGTTCGGAAAACATGCAAAACGAGATGGCGCAACCTACGATTGTCGATCCTTCCGCGCGAAATTTGGTTGCCGACCAGCAGAATGCTGCCACTGATGGCGTTGGTGAAAACGACGATTTCGAACAGACTTCCGTGATCTCGCAAGACGAGCTTGCCGCATATTTCGCCCGTCTCGCACAAGAGGAAAGCAGTGCGGCCGCAGCGTCCTCAGGATCTGTGGAATTCGCGGTATCCGACGAAATCAACGTGCCCAACGAAGTCGACGAAATGGCCGTAACGGCCGAGCCGGCCGAATCCAACGAAACATCCGAAAATGATGAATCCGACGAATCCGACAACGACAAATCCGACGAATCCGACAACGAGGAGGCCAAGTGATGAAGAAGCGTTTCAACGTAATCGCGGCGGCCGTGCTCGCACTGGGAATGGTCGTTGGCATGTGCGGATGCGAGGGGCAGCTGCCGCAGCCGAAAGCCACGCAACGTCAGGATGCGCCGAATCTGACCGCAAAGCAAGAGAAAACCATCCGCACGAATATTCTCAAAACGCTTGACCAGTGCAATAACGATCGCAATATCGACGCTCTCGGCTCAATTCTGGAGGGGCCGGAACTTGAGATTCGCACAAGCGAACTTCATGTGGCGCAAGTCACGGGCAATCTTGATCGTAAGACCGCGATTCCAACCGATTTGGCACAGGCCGTGATCTCCACGGACAGTGGATGGCCGCGTTCGGTGTTTTCCATCACTTCCACCACAGACGACCAGCAGTCCAAGCGTCTGCTGGTATTCCGCCAGGATTCCGCACGCCAGAACTACAAATTGTGGGGTGTGGCACGACTGTTCTCGGGCGTGAAAATGCCGAGTTTTGAGATTTCCAAAACCGGTAGCGCACAGGGAACGGAAAAAGACACCGGTCTGGTCATGACTCCGAAGGATGCGGTTGCTGCATATGCCGACGTGTTGCAGAACGGTGCGTCCAGCCAGTATGCGCAGAAGTTTGCCGACGACGATTTGCGTGCGAAGCTTGCCGATCTGACCGGACAGGTGCAGAAGGCCATGGAGCTGAACGAGGGATCGCAGCAGCAGGTGTTCACGCCAGTTGACGGTGCCATCAGCGTTATGCGTTCCGCGGATGGTGGCGACTTGGTAGTGGCGCAGATCAATTCCGAATGGACGCGCTCAGCTGGCTCCGGCCGTGAGTCGCAGCCCGCTTCCGATGCGGAAAAAGCGCTGTTTGGCGACGGTCGGGCCACCAGCACCATGAAGACCACGTATGTGAATGTGATCGCGCTGTACGTGCCCCCGGCGAATTCTGACGCGAAGATTACCGCAGTCGGTTCCGAACGTCAGCCGGTCAAGGTTGAGGCGCTGTAATCGTGGCGGTTGCGCGATTGCGCGTAAGCTTGGGGCGAACGTTTGCAATGCGTGTTGCGCTGGGCGCTTAATGTTGTTGATTGTTGATATTTAGGAGGCAAGCATGGCAGGTCAAAGGCCGTTTAATCCGGGAGTTTCCTTGGCGGGAGCCGTCGATCTTGAAGCGTTGAAGCATCAGGTGAAGGCTGAGCCGGGGCAGGCTGGAGGCGCTCCGGCCGCCGGCGGTTACGTGATCGACACTACGGAGAACACGTTCCAGGCCATGGTGCAGACGTCGGCCACGTTCCCGATTCTGCTGCTGTTGTGGGTGCCGACCGATGATCGCCTGTTCGACATGGCACGCCAGTTGGGCGATGCCGTGAACCAGCTGAACGGCCAGATTCAGCTGTCTCGTATCGATATCGCGTCGAATCCGTCGATCGCGCAGGCGTTCCAAGTGCAGGGTGCTCCCGCTTTGTTCGCGTTGATCAACGGCCGTCCGATGCCGATTCTGCAGGGCTTGCCGTCCGCTGAGGAAATGCAGCAGCTTGTGGACGCGGTGATTCCGAATCTGGTTGCCGCCGCCCAACAGGCTGGCGTGACCGGTTCCGCGCCGTATTCGGGCGATCCGGATTCCGATGCGGCGAATTCCGCCGCCGGCGCCCAGGAGCAGGTGCCTCCGGAGCATCAGGAGGCGTATATGCTGGCACAGCAGGGCGATTACGCTGGTGCCGCAGCCGCGTACGAGAAGGTACTTGAAGCCGATCCGAACGATGCGCGTGCCGCCCGCGAGCGTGCGAAGGCGTTGCTGTTGGCCCGTTCCGCCAATGCGAACGTGCGTGAGGTGCGTGCCGCCGCTGCTGACAATCCCGATGATGTTGAAGCGCAGCTTGCCGTCGCCGACATTGATATGATCGGCGGTCAGATTCAGGATGCGTTCGACCGTTTGCTTGATTTCGTCGCAGCTGGTCACAAGGCCGATATTGAGCCTGTTCGCAAGCGTCTGTTGGAATATTTCACGATTCCTGAGCCGACCGACGAGCGTTTGAAGCGCGCCCGCCGTCGCCTCGCCACGCTCATGTACTGATTCGTTTATTGACTTAGATACCGTTTTAGGTACCGTTCAACCGTAGGCTGCACAACCAAATCGTTTTTTACGGCCTCGGTTGTTTTTTTGAAAACTTATTCCATACGATTGGTGCCGAAATAGTCGAGGAATTGCGGTCCGTCTGCTTCCAGTTCGTCTTCGAATTCGGATTTCCATCGTGAATATGGATTCGCGGCAAGCCCTTCATTGCTGAACCGCGATTGGTCGGTGATTTCGGTGGTGCAGAATTTCGGAATCACCAGATTGGTAACCGGGCCGATGCGTTCCGCTTCCGCAATGATCAGGGGAGCGTTGGTGCCTCCGAACACGTCGATGTTCCAGCCGTCCTCATCGATCCAGTCGGTGAAACGGTTTTTGATGGTTACGTGTCCGCCGCGTTTGATGAGCTCCCCGGCGATGTGCGAATCCAAGTCGCGGCTCGCCTCATAGCGCGTGCCTCCCACGGACGGCCCTTTCACGGTGACTGATCCAATCCGAAATTCGTCGCGATACTTTTCGAGCACGGCCAGCGGGTCGAGGTCCGGAGTCATGGCGATGCGAACGGACTTTGTTTTTAATCGCACGCGCAGCGCGTAATTATCTTGATGAACGTAATAACTTTGCACGATTAATGTCGGACTGTCACTGTCATCCAACTGCGTCGGCAGGGCACGGCAGAAAAAACGGCGCGTGTATTCGAAATCGCCTATATTTCTGCCTGAATCCTCAACCATATTTTCAGTCTAGTGGAAAAGACGCGGTAAATAGCGTTATTGCGCCGTAAATTATGATGTAATACTCTTCGTTCCCCGTTCTGCACCCGTCGAATCCCCTACATAGTTGAGTGCGTTGCCGAAACCCCATCCATGCTTATTTTGCCAACATAATGATTGAGATTCAAAGACCATTTTTCCGTAAAAAGTGTCGCTTTCATCTCAAGGCAGTGTAAAGTAGGTTGACGCACGGGTTTGTAGCTCAGTGGATAGAGCGTCTGTCTCCGGAACAGAAGGTCGTGGGTTCGATCCCCATCAAGCCCACCACAAAGATATGTGAAGGGCCGGGGCGCAGAGCCGGTATTTGGAACATGGGACAATGCGAGTCGATTCCATGGGTACAGTGATTGCTTGAGATTGCGTTGTCGTGGTTTGCCATGGCCTGAACGCAAGCAAGATGCAATAACACGTTTTTCAAAGGAGAACATTATGAGCGAGAAGATGGAAGCGGTTGCGACTTCTGAAGCCCCGGCTGCACTGGGCGCATACAGCCAGGCCGTGAAGGCCAACGGTTTCGTGTTCGTCTCAGGCCAGCTGGGCATCGACCCGGCCACCGGCGAACTGGCCGGCGAAACCGCCGGCGAGCAGGCAGCCCAGGCACTGAAGAACATCAAGCACATTCTTGACGCCGCAGGCACCGGCATCGAGCACGTCTGCCGTGCCACCATCTACATGAAGAACGTCGAAGACTTCCATGAGATCGACGACGTGTATGCGCAGGCCTTCATCGGCTCCGTGAAGCCGGCCCGCGTCGCGTTCGGCGGCAACAACATTCCGAAGGGCGCTCTCGTTGAGATCGACGCCATCGCTGTGCTCTGATTTCAGTGCGCTGATTGCAAATCTCCAGGAAATCCTTTTCAGGCTCGTATGCGGTTTCTTACGCTGCATGCGAGCCTGCTTTGTTTATGCAACCTCAGGATTGCCGTAAAAGTGAACAGCAGGCAACATGATTCCACCGATTTCCGTATAGTAATGCGATTGGGTATTGTGCAAAACGCAAGAACGCAAGAACGCGCCCATCCAAATATGAAGGAGCAGTCGCGCATGGCCGAATCGCAAGTCAACGCATCCACTGCAGGCACTGACGCCGCTGAATCCGCTGAAGCCGAGCAGGGTGGTCTTGAACGCAAGATGGAAACCCGCCATCTGACCATGATTTCGCTGGGTGGTGTGATCGGCACTGGCTTGTTCCTCAGCTCCGGCTACACGATTCACCAAGCCGGCCCTCTTGGCGCGATCATCGCGTATGGCATCGGATCCGTGCTTGTGTATTTTGTGATGCTCAGCCTCGGCGAACTGTCGGTGGCTATGCCGTATGCGGGTAGTTTCCACCTGTATGCGAAGCGTTTCATCGGCCCCGGCACCGCGTTCACCATCGCCGTGCTGTACTGGCTGAATTGGGCGGTGGCGCTCGCTTCGGAATTCACGGCAGCCGGTCTGCTGATGCAACGCTGGTTTCCTGATTCGCCCGCGTGGATTTGGTCCGCCGCCTTTATTGCGGTGGTGTTCATGCTCAATATTCTGTCGGTGAGGCTGTATGGCGAGTCGGAATTCTGGTTCGCATCCATTAAGGTGTTTGCAATTATCGCGTTCATTGTGGTCGGCTTGCTTGCCATGTTTGGTGCGATTCCGATTGCCGGCTACGATCATGCTCCGCTGTTTGAGAATTTTTATAATGACGGCTGGCTCCCGAATGGTGTGCTGCCGATTTTTTCGACGCTTTTGACGGTGGTGTTCGCGTTTTCGGGCACTGAGGTCGTTGGTGTTGCGGCGGGGGAGACGAAGGATCCGGCGCAGGCGATTCCGAAGGCCGTGCATACCACGGTGTTGCGTCTTGCGATTTTCTTCATCGGTTCGATTGCGGTGATGTCCGCGCTGATTCCGTGGCATCAGTCGGGTGTCGACACGAGTCCGTTTGTGCTCGTGTTCCAGTCGATCGGCATGCCGTTTGCCGGCGATGTGATGAATTTCGTGGTGTTGACGGCGGTGCTGTCCGCTGCGAATTCCGGCTTGTATGTGTGTTCGCGTATGGTTTGGTCGCTTGCGCAGGAGGGTATGATTCCGCGCGTGCTCGGCAAGACGAATTTTCATGGTGTGCCCGTGTTCGCGGTGCTCTTCAGTATGGCCGGATCGTTGTTGGCGTTGCTGTCTTCTGTGGTTGCCGCTTCGACGGTGTATTTGGCGTTGGTTGCGGTTTCCGGCTTGGCCACGCTGGTGGTGTGGGCGTCGGTTTCCGTCTGCCACTTGCGTTTCCGCAAGCAGTGGCTTGCTCAAGGCCATTCGGTTGACGATTTGAAGTATCGTGCCCCCGGTTTTCCGTTCGTGCCGATCGCTGCGATTGTGATGTGTATTGGCGCATTAGTTTTGGTGATTTGCGATCCGTCGCAGCGCTCCACATTGTTGTATATGATTCCGTTCGTTGCGATCTGCTATATCGGCTATTACGCTTCCGTGGCTTGGCGCAGAAAGCATGGCGAACTGCAGGATGGTACGCAGGGCGGTACGCAAGGCTGATTCTGTCTGCATAATCGGTAGACTTGGAGGAATGAGTCCAGAAGCGCTTAGTGAACTGATTTTCAATATTGCCAACAACCTTGTGAATGAAGGCAAGGCAGGCACCCTGACCACCGATCTCATCCCTCCGCAGGCCAAATTCGCCGTCATGCGTCCGAAGGACCGCGCGCACGGCGATTGGGCGTCGAACGCGGCCATGCAGCTGGCTAAGAAGGCCGGCATGAAGCCTCGCGATTTCGCCGAACTGTTCGCTGCGGAACTTGCCAATGCCGATGGCATCAAGTCCGTGGAAGTGGCCGGCCCCGGCTTCATCAACATTGTGCTTGATTCCGCGTCCGCCGCAGCCGTGGTTGACACTGTGCTTGGCGAGGGCACGAACTACGGCAAGAACGACCATCTTTCCGGCAAGACCCTGAATCTTGAATTCGTGTCCGCCAATCCGACTGGTCCGATCCATATCGGCGGCACCCGTTGGGCTGCGGTCGGTGATTCCATGGCCCGCGTGCTTGAAGCGAACGGCGCCAAGGTGGTGCGCGAATACTATTTCAACGATCACGGCGAGCAGATCAACCGTTTCGCTAAGTCGCTGGTTGCGGCCGCTCACGGTGAGGAAACCCCGATCGACGGCTACAAGGGTGCTTATATCGATGAGATCGCGCGTCGCGTTATCGATGAGGCAAATGCCGACGGTGTTGCGATTCTCGACCTGCCGCGCGTCGACGGTGGCGTTGACAACGATGGCAATCCGTTGGGTGAGGGCGATTCCGAACAGCGTGAGGAGTTCCGCAAGCGTGCGGTACCGATGATGTTCGAAGAAATCCGCAAATCCATGAAGGATTTCCGTGTGAACTTCGACGTATGGTTCCATGAGAACAGCCTGTATTCCGATGGTGAAGTCGACAAGGCGATCGCTGATTTGCGCGAACGTGGCGATATTTACGAAAAGGATGGCGCAACTTGGTTCGAGTCCACCAAGCATGGTGACGACAAGGATCGTGTGATCATCAAATCCGACGGCAACTACGCGTATTTCGCAGCTGATATTGCTTACTATCGCAACAAGCGCCATCGTGACAACGATCCGGCAGACATCGCCATTTACATGCTGGGTGCCGACCATCACGGCTATATCGGCCGTATGATGGCCATGTGCGCCGCGTTCGGCGACGAACCTGGCGAAAACATGCAGATTCTTATCGGCCAGCTCGTCAACGTGCTGAAGGACGGCAAGGCAGTGCGCATGTCGAAACGCGCCGGCAATGTGGTGACCATCGACGATCTGACCGACGCTATCGGCGTGGATGCTTCTCGTTATTCGTTGGCACGCACCGACTACAATTCCCCGGTCGATATCGACCTGAACCTGCTCGCTTCGCATTCCAACGAGAATCCGGTGTACTACGTGCAGTACGCGCACGCCCGTTCCTGCAATGTGGACCGCAATGCGGCTGCTGCCGGCATCACCTACGAGGGCGCCGACGTGAGCCTGCTCGACACTGCCGCCGACGGCGAAGTGCTTGCCGCACTCGCCCAGTGGCCGGCCCTGCTGCGCGAAGCCGGAGACCTGCGTGCCCCTCACCGTGTGGCCCACTACTTGGAAGACCTCGCAGCCACCTACCACAAGTGGTACAACGTGGAACGCGTGGTTCCCATGGAACTCACCGAGCCGGAAGCTCGCGGCGAACAGGCCGAAGCCCTGCGCATCGCCAAGGCTCCGGAACCGGCTCGTGCGGCCGCACGTTTGAAGCTCAATGACGCCGTCAAGACGGTTATCGCCGAAGGCCTTGACCTGCTTGGCGTCGCAGCCCCAGACAGGATGTGATCGCCATGGCAGTCACCCCCATCTGGCCGGCCGGCTCCAACGTGAATGAGCAAGGTGAAATCACGTTCCATGGCCGCACTGCCGAAAGCCTGCTGAACGAATTTGGCTCACCGCTCTACGTCATCGACACCGATGACGTGCGAGCCCGTGCCACCAAATTCGTCAAATCCGCGGCAAATGCATTCAACAACACCGTAACCCACGTCAGTTTCGCAGGAAAAGCACTGCTTTCCAAGGAAATCTGCCGTATCGTCACCGAATCCGGCATGCTGATCGACACATGCACCATGGGCGAGATGCGCATCGCGCTCGCCGCAGGCGTTCCCGGAAGGCGACTCGTGCTGCACGGCAACAACAAGTCCGATGCGGAAATCGAACTCGCCATTACCGAAGGCTTCGCCAAAATCGTGGTGGACGAGCCGAACGAGCCGGCCCGTATCGCCGAAATCGCCAAGCGTCTCGGCAAGCGCGCTCGTGTGATGTTGCGTGTTACGTCCGGCATTCATGCGGGCGGCCACGAGTTCGTGTCTACCGCGCATGAGGACCAGAAGTTCGGTGTTGCCTTGCTACCGGTTGGTGCCGATGCAAGCAAGCTGAACGTGCTTGACGATTTGACTGACGTGACCCCTGCGGGGTCGAACGCACGCCTAGGTGAAAGCGAAACCACTCCGGGCGAAAGCGCAGAACGCCAGCTGCAGTACGACATCAAATACCCGTACGACATGAGCCATGAGAAGGTCTCCGAAGGCGACCGCAAACTCGCCGAAGCCATGACCATGGTGGCTGATGGCCCCGCGCTCGCCGTGTTGAAGGAGATCTACCGCCATCAGGACGTGCTCGAATTGGTCGGCGTGCATTCGCATATCGGATCGAACATTCACGATGCGGACGCCTTTATACAGGCTGCGAAGCGTATGATGCTGCTACGCAAGACCTTCTACGCTACCGACGCATACACCCTGCCGGAGGTTGACTTGGGCGGCGGCTATTCCGTGGCTTACACCGATGGTGAGGATTCCATGGACCTCGATACGGAACTTGCTCGTCTTGCCAGCGCGGTCACCACCGTGAACCGTGCGCTCGGCATGCCCGCTCCGGTCATTTCGTTCGAACCGGGCCGTTGGACGGTCGCCCCGACCGGCGTCACCCTGTACCGCGTGGGTACGGTCAAGCCGGTGCAGCTTGCTGGAACCGCGAAAGACAAGGCTGGCAATCCGGTTACGGAACGCGTGTACGTGTCTGTCGACGGCGGTATGAGCGACAATATTCGCCCGGCATTGTACGGATCGGATTACACTGCGAAAATCGCCAATCGTGAGGGTTCCAGCGAAACCAAGTTGTGCCGTGTGGTCGGCATGCACTGCGAATCGGGCGATATCATCGTCAACGAGGTGCGTCTTCCTGCCGATATTCAGCGCGGTGACGTGCTGGCGGTGCCTGTTACGGGTGCATACGGTCGTACGATGGCCAGCAACTACAATCAGGCGCTGATTCCTGCGGTTGTTGCCGTGTCCGAGCAAGACGCGCATGTGATGATTCGCCGTCAGACGGTCGAAGATCTGCTGGATTGGGATGTGAGCGAATAGCGATTCGTGGCGTTTCGCTCGTGTTTCGTATTGTTCATGGTGATTCGTCTCAAATTGCGGACGCAACATGGATGTTGTATGGACGGTTTTCTGGGCAAGGCTCAGAAACCGTCCATTTTCGTATGATTTCGCGGTCTTACGTCATATCGGGACCGTACAATAGGCAGGGTTACACCAATACTTCACATTCAAGGGAGGATGCCTTGGTACAGGAAGATGTTGCGCCGATTCGCGTTGGATTGTTGGGCGCGGGCACGGTCGGCTCTCAGACTGCACGTCTGCTGGTGGAGCAGAAGGATGAGCTTGCCGCACGCATCGGACGACCGATCGAACTGACCGGCGTCGCCTGCCTTGATCCATCGGAAACCGACCCGTTCCCGTGGATTGACAAGTCCGTGGTGACCACCGACACCATGAGCGTGGCCACCAATGCCGACATTGTGGTCGAACTGATCGGCGGAACCGGCGTGGCCCGCAAGTTCGTGCTTGCGGCCATCGAATCCGGCGCTTCCGTGGTCACGGCCAACAAGGCGCTGCTGGCCAAGTATGGTCCGGAGATCTATGCGGCCGCCGAAGCCAAGGGCGTCGATATCTACTTTGAGGCTTCCGTGGGCGGTGCTATTCCATTCCTCAAGCCACTGCGTGAATCCCTCGTCGGAGACAAGGTGACGAGCATGCTTGGCATCGTCAACGGCACCACGAACTACATTCTCGACGAAATGACCACCAAGGGTCTTGATTTCGACGACGTGCTGAAGGACGCTCAGGCTAAGGGATACGCCGAAGCGGATCCGACCGGAGACATCGAAGGCTACGATGCGGCCAACAAGGCAGCCATCATGGCCACGCTCGGTTTCCATACCAATGTGACCATCGACGACGTGTCCGTTGAGGGCATCACCAAGATCACCGCCGACGATATTGCCGCCGCGACCGCCGAAAACAAGGTCATCAAGCTGCTGGCCGTGGTGGAGAATGGCGAGGCCGGAGTGTCTGCCCGCGTGTATCCGGCGCTGATTTCCAACGAGCATCCGCTGGCTTCTGTGCATGGTTCCTTCAATGCGGTGTTCGTGAAGGCCGAAGCGGCCGACGATTTGATGTTCTACGGCCGTGGCGCTGGCGGCGCTCCGACCGCCTCCGCGGTGGTCGGCGATGTGGTGACCGAAGCGCGTCACATCGCTCAGGGCTGCACCGGACCGACCATTCCGTTGTACAAGGATCTAAAGAAGGCTCCGATCGAGGCTTCCAAGGCCGAGTTCGCGGTGCGTTTCGTGATTCACGACAATCCGGGCGTGCTTGCGGCCATTGCGGCCAAGTTCGCCGAGCATGGCGTGTCCATCAACGGTGTGAACCAGGATCTCAAGCCTACGCTGAAGGATCCGGGTTACGACGGCGAACTGCAGCAGCTGCGCCTTGTCACGCACATGACTGACGAGCTGACCCTGCGTGAAACCGTGAAGGACGTGTGTTCACTCGACTGCGTGGTCGGCGAGCCTTCCATCCTCCGCGTGCTCAACTAACAGTTATGAGACGGCTGCTCAAATCATTGCGATTGGGTGGCCGTCTCTTTGTTCATATTCCGGCTGTTGTTTTAGGCAATTGCTTACCGATTGTTTACTGAATTGTCTGCCGATTATGGGTTTGAATTTGACTCTTGTACCTTTTCGGGTATACGGTGCTTGACTTGTAAAGAAGATGTGACGAAGGACGACGAGATATGACTCCAGTTACTCGCAAAGTACGCGTGCGTGTTCCGGCTACCAGCGCCAATCTTGGTTCTGGTTTTGATACGGTCGGACTCGCTCTGGACTACCACGACGAACTTGAATTCACACTGAGCGCCGATCCGGTGAACACTGCGGCTCAGGTGATGATCGAAGGCGAAGGCGCCGATACCCTCCCGCGTGACGAAACCCACTTGGTGGTTTCCACGTTCCGCCGCGCATGCCAGACCTTCGGGCTGGGCCGTGTGGGATTCATTCTTCAGGCTCACAACAACATTCCTCAGGCACGAGGCATGGGCTCTTCCGCAGAGGCTATTGTGGCGGGCATTGCAGCCGCGGCCGCCTTCGCACAGGACGACGTACTCAACCGTGATGCCGTGTTCGAGCTTGCCGCCGCCATCGAAGGCCATCCGGACAACGTGGCTCCTGCCGTGTATGGCGGCCTCACCATGTCTTGGGACATGGAAACCCCCGAAGGTGTCGGTTCCGTGCCGATTCCGGGCGGCGAGCCGCTGCATAAGGGCTTCCACACCATCAACTATCGTGTTGCCGACGATCTGACCGCAGCCGTGTTCGTGCCGGATTATGAGCTGTCCACCGAAAAGGCACGTCAGGCGCTGCCGGGTCAGCTGGCGTTCAAGGATGCCGTGCACAATGTGTCTCGTGTGAGCCTACTGCCGGCCGCCATGAATCCTGCGATGCTGGCGACTGGCCAGCATCAGAACGCCAATGCGTTGCTGTTCGCAGCCACGCAGGATCGTCTGCATCAGCCGTATCGCGCTCCTTTGATGGAACCGTCATGGGCGCTGATCGAAAAGCTGCGTTCCCATGGTTTCGCATCCATGGTTTCCGGTGCCGGCCCATGTGTGCTCGTGCTGCATCATGGCGACGCCCGCGAACAGCTGGAACGGCTCGCTTCCGAAGAGCTCGCTTCCGGCCATTGGCGTGTGCTGCATTTGGGCGTCGACACCAAGGGAGTGCAGGTGGAACGCGTATGAACAACTCCGTTCCGCTGATTCTCGCCTCCAAATCCAAGCCTCGCCGTGACGTGCTTTTCTCGGCTGGTATTTGCCCCACGATTCGTGTATCGAACGTGGACGAGCCGGCAGCGCTTGAACGTGAGGCAGCCGCCATGGGCGTTGCCGTAAGCGATCTGAGCGTGGAGCAGAGGGTGATGATTCTCGCTACGGCCAAAGCCGAAGCCGTGCATCAGGCGTATCGTAACGTTGCCGCCACCGCTGCGGCGGCGCACGGCAATCGCATAATCGGATATCCGCTGAAAGCCGTTGCCGAATCCTCCGAACATTCAGATAATGCTGAAAATACTGGAGATTCTGCATCTTTAGAACATCCTCGTATTACATTGCGTGCGGACGAAGTGCAGTCTGCCTCCGACGTAAATACCCGCGATTTTTCGGGAATCACCATTCCTACGATCACTGAATCGATTGCTGATTTCGTTGATGGCAAGCCGAGCCTGACCCGTGCGGAAGTCGGCCCGCTGATTCTTGGCTGCGATTCCATGTTCCTGCTTGACGGCGAATGCTACGGCAAGCCGCATAGCGTTGAGGTGGCTCGGGAACGGCTGCGTGCCATGCGTGGTGCCACCGGCGAACTGTGGACGGGTCATTGCTTGATTGACTTCGCCACCGGGCGTATCGCGCGAGGCGCGAGCAGGGCCACGCTGCACTTCTGCGAATATTCCGACACCGATATCGAACGGTATATCGCTACCGGAGAACCGTTGGAAGTGGCTGGTTCCTTCACACTTGAGGGCTTCGGCGGAGCGTTCATCGACTCCATCGAAGGCGATCCGCATGGCATTATCGGACTGAGTCTTCCGCTGGCGCGCCGTTTGGCCGCCGAGCTTGGCGTGGAATGGACTGATCTGTGGAACGTGACGCGAGCCGATCAAGAACCGGACGTTGAACACGATTCGCGAACCGGTGTCGCGAAACCGCTTCCTCCCAAGGAAAACGTGCATCAGCCGGGTGATGGTTGGATTGATTGCGATTGCGGCCGCAAGCATTGGGGCACGAACGGCGCGTCCGGTGTGCTGCTGGCCCGCCGAAGCGAACAGACCGGCGAAGTGACGCACGTTGTCATGCAACATCGCGCGGTGTGGAGCGCGGAAGGTGGCACATGGGGCATTCCAGGAGGTGCCACCGCCGACGGTGAAAGCCCGATCGAGGGCGCGCTGCGCGAATCGTACGAGGAAGCCAACATCACGCCGGAAGATATCGACGTGGTCGGTTCGTATTGCGAAGACCACGGACCGTGGGCCTACACCACCGTGTTCGCTTTCGAAAAGCCGGGACACCGTGTGGAGCCGAAGGCCAACGACGACGAAAGCATGGAAATCGAATGGGTGCCGATTGAGGAAGTCCCCAATCGTAAACTGTTAACCGCCATGCGTACCGACTGGCCGAATTTCGCGGCACGACTTGCTCAAATGGCTGAAAAATAGCGTCTGTTAGCGCTAACCGAAGTTACGTGTAGAATAAGTCGAAAGTAACAACGGTAATGTGCGGGAGGCGACGGGGCATGGCAGGCAGGCGCAATGCGGCGAACAAACGCCCTTCGATGTTCGAAGTGGCGAAAATGGCTGGTGTCAGCCATCAGACCGTATCCCGGGTCATCAACCATTCGCCGGACGTTTCCGATGCGACGCGTGAGAAGGTGCAGAAGGCTATCAACGAACTTGGCTATCGTCCTAGCAACTCTGCCCGCGCGCTTGCCTCGCGCCGTTCCCGCACCATCGGGCTCATCGCTGGCGGTCAACGGTTTTACGGACCGATTTCCGCGATTTCGTCGATAGAATCGATGGCTCGGCAACATGGTCTGTTCATGACGGTGAGCATGGTGCACGAGGCTTTGTGTACGCAGGCTGAGTTCGACGACCTATGCCGTACGTTCGATGAGATGAACGTTGATGCGTTTATCTTCCTCACGCCGACTGACGTCATGTTTTCGGCGGCTTGCCGTACGCAGGTCATGCAGCCGCGTGTGATCGTCACTTCCACGCATGGCAGTATCGGCGTGCAGGATGGTTTGCGATTGATGTCTTCCGCCGATCGCCGTCGCGTATCCGTCGTCGGCGTGGACCAATGGTCCGCGATGGCCGACGTGATGCATCTCGTCGTGGAATACGGGCATCGTTCCGTACTGTATTTCGCCGGTCCGAAAGATTGGCGTGATGCGGCTACGAGATTGGTGGCATGGAACAAGCTGTGCGCGGCCAATTCGGTCAATTCCGTGACGGTGCAGTGCGAGACCTGGGAACCCTCCGAGGCGTACGGCAAGATGAATCATATCCTCGACAACATCGGCCGCGCCGGCGGCGGTTTGCCAACTTGCATGGTGTGCGCGAACGACAGTCAGGCTGTTGGAGTGGCACGCGCATTGCATGAGCATGGCGTACGGATTCCGCAGGATGTGAGCTTGGTTGGATTCGATGACATGCCTGCGATGGACAACATGTTCCCTCCGCTGACCACGGTTCGTCCTGGTTTCGAGCAGTTGGGTGTGGCTGCGATGCGTGAGGCGTTGTATCTGTTGGGGGAGAGCGACGAGAATTCGTTCGCCGCGTCCCGGCATGGCGTCGGTTTGGTGTCGGCGGAACTGATCAAGCGCAGTTCGATCGGTCCCGTGCGGCGGCGTTGATGGTCGGTTGTTCTCTTCCTGTGATTTCGTGAACCGGTGCTGAGTGCGGACTCGGCACCGGTTCGCTGTTTTGGGCGATTGCGTTGACGGATTGTTTCTTTGACACGCGAGTTTGTGCGGTTCGTAATTTGCGTTTAAAATAGTGAGCGTTAACAGTGAGCGCTAACATTCGGTTGACAGAGTGGTTGTGTAGGCGCTTGGACACAAGGAGTTTGACACTATGGCGCAAGAGCAAGAACTTGACGATCAGGTTGCGTTGACTGCCGAAAAGATTCGGGCCGGCAAAACGAGTCTGGGCATCGAATTCGGTTCCACCCGAATCAAGGCCGTTCTTATCGATGATACCTACCATACGATTGCCGCCGGCGATTACGGTTGGGCCAGCCACCTCGAGAACGGTCTGTGGAGCTACACCCAGGAAGAGATTTGGAAGGGTTTGCAGACCGCATACGCGGCGATGGCTCAGAATGTGGAAGCCGCATACGGTGAGAAGCTCGCGCGAGTCGGACATATCGGCTTCTCCGCCATGATGCACGGCTATCTTGCCTTTGACAAGAACGGCGAGCTGCTCGTGCCGTTCCGCACCTGGCAGAACACCAACACCTCCGAAGCGCACGAGAAGCTTTCCGAACTGTTCCAGTACAATATTCCGGAACGCTGGTCCATCGCCCATCTGTACCAGGCGGTGCTCAACAAGGAAGAGCACATCGGCAAGGTCGCGTACTTCACCACGCTCGCCGGTTATGTGCACTGGAAGCTCACCGGAAAGAAGGTTCTCGGCGTCGGCGATGCCTCCGGCATGTTCCCGATCGATCCGACCACCCACGCCTACGAAACCGAATTCATCGAGAAGTTCAGCGCGTTGCCGGAAGTCGCCGCACAGCCGTGGAACCTCTCTGACCTGCTGCCGGAACCGCTGGTCGCAGGCACCCCGGCCGGCACGCTGACCGCCGAAGGCGCCAAGCTGCTCGACCCGACCGGAACCCTGCAGCCGGGCATTGTCCTCGCACCACCGGAAGGTGACGCGGGCACTGGCATGGTCGCCACCAACTCCGTGCGCGTACGTACCGGCAATGTCTCCGCAGGCACCTCCATCTTCGCGATGGTTGTTCTTGAGCACAAGCTCAAGGCTCTGCACCCGGAAGTCGACCTCGTCACCACTCCGGCCGGCGACCTCGCTGGCATGAGCCACGCCAATAACTTCACTTCCGACCTCAACGCGTGGGTTGGTCTGTTCGGCCAGTTCGCGGCCGCCTTGGGAACACGCGTCGATACGGGCAACTTGTACGGCACGCTGTTCCGTGCCGCGATCGCGGACGATGTCGATGCCAACTGCGGCGGGCTCATCAACTATCCGTTCCGCTCCGGTGAATTCCTTGCAGGTCTGCCGGAAGGACGCCCGCTGTTCGTGCGTGGCCCTGAAGCCCGTATGAGTCTAGGCAACTTCATGCGCGCCCAGCTGTTCAGCGCGTTCTCTCCGGTCAAGATCGGCATGGACGTCATGACCAAGAACGAAGGTGTCGCAGTCGACTCCCTCGTCGGACATGGCGGCATCTTCACCACCCCGAAGGTCGCCCAGAAGATTCTTGCGGCCGCATTCAACACCCCGATCAAGGTCATGTCTACGGCTGCCGAAGGCGGCGCATGGGGCATGGCAGTGCTCGCCGATTATCTGTGGCACGCCGATCAGCCGCTCGATGAATTCCTTGACGCTCGCGTGTTCGCCGATGCCGCGTCCACTACGGAAAATCCGGATGAAAGCGATGTTGCAGGATTCGAGGAATTCTTCGATCGCTTCCGCAAGGGGCTGGCGATTGAACACACGGCAATCGCAAATATTCCCTTGGAAACCAAGTAAGTTTTGTAGAAAGGAAACATATCATGGCAACTTTGGCTGATTACGGCCCGGAAGTACGCGCCGAAGTCAAGCAGGTGCGCGAAGTCGTGGCCACTCTGCACGAGCAGCTCATCAAGTGGAATCTCGTGGTGTGGACCGCCGGCAACGTCTCCCAGCGTCTGCACACCGCCGACCTGATGGTCATCAAGCCCTCCGGTCTGCGTTACGAGTACCTCACCCCGAGCTCGATGGTCGTTTGCGACCTCGACGGCAACGTGGTGGACGGTTCCGAAGCCCCGAGCTCCGACACCGCCTCCCACGCCTACATCTACCGCCACATGCCCGACGTCTACGGTGTGGTGCACACCCACTCCACCTACGCCACCGCATGGGCGGCCACCGGTCAGAACATTCCTTGCGGTCTGACCATGATGGGTGACGAATTCGGCGGTCCGGTGCCGGTAGGTCCCTTCCGTCTCATCGGCTCTGAAGCCATCGGCGAAGGCGTGGTGGAAACCCTGAAGAAATATCCGAAGTCCCCGGCCGTGCTCATGCAGAACCATGGCCCGTTCACCATCGGCAAGGATGCTGAAGGCGCCGTCAAGGCGGCCGCTATGACCGAAGAGGTCGCCCGCACCATGTGGGCCGCCAAGCAGATCGGCGACATCATCCCGATTGCCCAGGAAGACATCGACAAGCTTAACGACCGTTACACCAACGTCTACGGACAGCACTGATGCAACGGGGCGTCCGCTGCGTTGCATCACGGTCGACGTACCTCCGTACGTCTTCCCTTGGTGCGCCTTGCGGACGCACTCGTTGTGTCAGCGCTGCGTGCTGATGTAACGGAGCGCCATCGCAATAATCGAGAACATAATCGAAACCCAACAACGAAGTAAAGGAACATACCATGGCAATGGAAAACCCGTTCGAAGGTAAGGAAATCTGGTTCGGCGTCGGTTCGCAGGACCTGTACGGCGAGGAAGCGTTGCGCCAAGTGGCTCAGCAGACCGGCGAAATGGTCGACTTCCTGAACGACACCGGCAAGATCCCGGCCAAGATCGTGCTCAAGCCCACCCTGAAGTCCTCCGACGGCGTCAAGGCCTTCATGACCGAAGCCTCCGCCAACCCGAACGTCATCGGTGTGATCACTTGGTGCCACACCTTCTCCCCGGCCAAGATGTGGATCCGTGGCCTCGAAGTGCTTACCAAGCCGCTGCTGCAGCTGGCCACCCAGCACCACAAGGAGATTCCGTGGGAGACCATCGACATGGACTTCATGAACCTCAACCAGGCCGCCCACGGCGACCGTGAGTTCGGCTACATGGTGTCCCGCCTCGGCATTCCGCGCAAGATCGTCGTCGGACACTACACCGATCCGGAAGTCGCCGAAAAGGTCGGCACCTGGGCACGCGCCTGCGCCGGCTGGAACGCATCCCAGAACATGAAGGTCATGCGTTGGGGCGACAACATGCGCAACGTCGCCGTCACCGAGGGCGACAAGACCGAAGCCGAACGCGTGTTCGGCGCCTCCATCAACACCTGGGCCGTCAACGAACTCGTCGCTGCCTACGACAAGGTCAAGGACGATCAGGTCAAGGCCCTCATCGAGGACTACAAGGCCAAGTACGACGTGGCTCCCGAGCTGCTCGACTCCCGCTACGACGAGCTCTTCATCGCTGCCAAGGAAGAGTGCGCCATGGTCAACATGATGCGCGAAAACGGCTGCACCGCCGGCGTTGACAACTTCGAAGACCTTGGTGCCCTGCCGCAGCTGCCGGGTGTCGGCCCGCAGCGATTCCCGTCCGAGTACGGCTGGGGCTTCTCCGCCGAAGGCGACTGGAAGACCGCCGTGCTGGTGCGCATCGGCGCCGTGATGGGTTACGGCCTTGAAGGTGGCGCATCCCTGATGGAGGACTACTCCTACAACTTCACCGCCGGCAACGAGCTCGACATGGGTTCCCACATGCTGGAAGTCTCCCCGTCCATCGGTACCATCGCCAAGCCCAAGCTGGCCATCTACCCGCTGGGCATCGGCGGCAAGTCCGATCCGGTGCGTCTGGTGTTCTCCGGCAAGCCTGGCGACGCCGTCGTGGTTTCCATGGCTGACGAGCGTGAACGTTTCCGTCTGCTCATGGACGAGGTCTCCATCGTCGAGCCGCAGGGTTCCCTCAAGAACCTGCCGTGCGCACGTGCTGTCTGGAAGCCGAAGCCGGACCTCAAGACCGCCGTGCAGTGCTGGATCGCGGCCGGCGGCTCCCACCACACCTGCATGACCACCTCCGTCGGTCGTGAGGCTTGGGAGGATTTCGCCCGTATCGCCGGTGTCGAGCTCGCCGTCATCGACGAGAACACCACCGCCCGCCAGTTCGAGAAGGAGCTGCAGCTGAGCGAAATGTACCACCGTCTCAACAACCGTCACTGAAATAACGGAGCGTTGCGCACGTTATCTTCGATGACGCTGTAAGCGTCATCGAAGATGCAATAAAAAAATACGGGCCGCCGCTGGGAAATCCCAACGACGGCCCGTATTTTTCTCTACGATCGCCCCATTCAGCGCTTGCCGGAGTACAGCTGCTGATCGATCACCTGTGCGAACACGCGGTTCACTGCCGGACGCACCACTTTCAGCGACGGGGTCAGGCACTTGTTTTCCTGCGTGAACTGGGTATCTAGCACTACGAACTTTCGTACGGATTCGGCGCGCGAAACCGTTGCGTTCGCCTTGTCCACATACTTCTGAATCTCATCGTGAACGGCAGCGACGGTCGCGATGCGGTCGAGCGGAGTGTCTGCAGACAATCCCACGGACGGCAGCCAAGCTGCCAATCCCTCCAGATCCAGCGTGACCAGCGCACCGATGAACGGGCGATTGTCGCCAACAACTACCGCATGCTCCACAATCGGACATTTCACGATCTCCTGTTCCATCGGAATCGGGGAGACGTTCTTACCGCCGGCAGTGATGATGATGTCCTTCTTACGGCCAGTGATCGTAATGCGTCCCTCGTCGTCAATCGACGCCAAATCGCCCGTCTTCAGCCATCCATCCTCGGTGAACGCTTCCGCCGTCTTCTCAGGCAGATTATGGTAGCCTCTGAACACGTTTGGTCCCTTGACCTGGAGTTCGCCATCATCGGAAATGCGTACAGATGATCCCGGAGCCGGTTGGCCAACAGTGCCGATCACATTGTCGGTGACGCGGTTGGCTGCGAACGGCGCAGCGGTTTCCGTCATACCGTAACCCTGAATCATCGGCAGGCCGATACCGTTGAAGAAATGCGCCAGAGACACGTCCAGAGGAGCGCCACCGCATGCCACGTAGCGGATGCGCGGGCCGAGGGCGCCACGCACGGTACGGTATACGGAAGCCTCATACGAGAGATGTTCGGCGGTCTGCTTCATGGTCGGCTTCTCACCAGCCTGCTGCATGTGCGACCAATCGCGTGCGGCCTCGGCAGCCTTGAGGAACAGGCGTCCCTTCCAACCCATGCCGGCCTTGCGGGAGGCCGCGTTATACACCTTCTCAAACACTCGTGGCACGCCCAGCAGATATGTCGGTTCGAAGGAACGCAAATCGGGCAGCAGCGTCTTTGTATCCGGCAGATAGCCGACCACACCGTCATCGGAAGCAATCGACGCGTACTGGATGAACCGTGCGAAACAGTGGGCGAGCGGCAGGAAGAGGAGCAGTCGCGGATGATCTTCGAGAATGATCTCATGCAACGCCAGACTGCCCGCGCGCGTGATCGATATGAAATTGCGGTGCGATAGCTCGGCACCCTTTGGGGCTCCCGTCGAACCGGACGTGTACACGATGGTAGCCAGATCGTCTGCATGCACCGAATCGATGCGCGCTTCCAGCTCCTCGTCGGACACGGTGACGCCCAAGCCTTCCAACGCGCCCATGGCGTTGGAATCGAGCATCAGAATGTGCTTGAGAGACGGGCAGCGGTCGATTACGGAGTCGAGACGGTCGAAGCGCTCGCGATTGTCGGCGATGGCCAGTTTCACATCCGAATCGTTGAGGATGCGCTCGGCTTGCGCTGCGGAATCAGTGTCGTAGATCGGCACATTGACCGCGCCGATTGCGGCCAGTGCGAAGTCGAGCACACCCCACTCGTAGCGGGTGGCGGAGAAGATGGTGACGGCGTCGCCCTTGGCGATGCCGAACGCGATAAGACCTTTGGCGGCGGCGATCACATCCTTGTGAAATTCGCCGGTAGTGACCTTCATCCATTGGCCGGGGGCGGTTTTGCGTTCCGCGATCACGGTATCCTCGCCAGTGCGCGCGATGCGTCCGGTAAGCAGGGAATAGATGGATTCGTCGTCGCCGACCTCGACGGATTCGCCCGGTGCGGTGTACTCGGTGAGCATGAAGCGTTCTCTTTCTCGCGGTTTTTGCGTTATTTCCGCGTATTTCTGCTTGTGATGCGTGCGGGAGCGATGCAAACCGTGTGTCCGCGTTTCCTACCCCTTGCGCACCTCGCACATTCTAAGTTACGGGGCCGTAAGTCTGCATTGTGAGAAGCGACAAGAAATATTTCATCAACTTTGTATGAACTGACAAATGGTGATATTCCGTCAAAAATCAAGTGTTTGATGTCGCGCTATATCCGTTCGAAAAAAGGCTTGACGTAACGGTTGCGGGGGAGCTGCCATGCTTCCCATATATCCCCGAAATGACCGTAAAACCAGCGAAATACGAAGAAATGGTGGTGCGAGCGATTTTTATCGAGTACACTCACGAGTGACGCAATTTACCCCTTGCGTCAGAGGGCTGCCTGCTCAACGGCGAACATCCAGCCTTTTACTCTTTCGCCGTTTCGCTGGTCGTGTGGTATGGGCCGCACGCGTGCTTGGTTCGTGTGTTTTTGCTGAAGATGCGTTTGCGATTGCTATGTGCGATGAGCTCTTGACGTTTCTGTTTCCGGGCGGATAGGCTGAATCGAGAGACATGGTGATGCGGGTGCGCAAATTGAACCGCGTGAATGTGAAGGAAAGGATTTCGATGTTCGACAAACGGCTGTTTTCCCTCGCTCCCGGCGTAGGACGGTTGGTTGCGGCGAAAGTGCTCTGCCAATGGATCGGGTTACTGTCCAACATCGTGTTCGTGGTGACGATGGTGCTCATGCTTTCACCAGCGCTTGCCATGGTGGAATCGGCGTTCGACCCCATGTTCTCCATGGGTGATAGTGGCCTGATTTCCCGCCTGTTCGTCGGCTTTGGCTACGGCGGATTCAGTGCGAAAACGTACGTCGGATGCGTACTGGCGATCGTGGTCTGCGCGGTGCTGCGTTTTCTGATGATGCGCGCCGCGGCCTATTTCGGCGCGGAAGCGGCCGAGCGTGTCAAACTCGCGTTACGTGAACAATTATTCAATAAAATGCTTGCGATCGGACCATCATATTCGCAACATATCAGTACTGCCGACGTGGTGCAATCTGCCGGTGAAGGCATCGAACAAATCCAAAGCTTCTTCGAATTATTCCTACCGCAACTATTTTATGCGATTCTCGCGCCGGTAACGTTATTTTTTATAGTTGCGCCGATTAATATGCCGACGGCTGCTACATTGCTTGTATGCGCGCCGTTGATTGTATTGATTGTTGGCATGGTCGCAATGCGCGCATCCCGAGTATTCAAAAAATATTGGGGAAAATACACCGACATGGGATCTGTGTTTCTTGACAATGTACAAGGTCTTGAAACGCTGAAAACTTTTGATGCGGATGCGCATGCCGCCAAGAAAATGAACGAGCAGGCGGAACAATTCCGTGTAATGACCATGAATGTTCTGCAAATTCAGCTGCGCTCGCTCACCGCCATGGACATCGTTGCATACGGGGGTGCTGCGGCCGGCGTGGGCGTGGCGATCTGGCAGTATGCGAACGGTGCCGCATTGCCTCTTGCCGGCGTGCTGCTGATAGTGCTTCTTTCCGCGGATTTCTTCATTCCGCTGCGCCAATTGGGGTCGTTCTTCCATGTTGCGATGAACGGCATGACTTCAACCAAACGTATTTTCGCATTGCTTGATACGCCGATTCCTGCGCATGGGATGCAGGAAATGCCGGAATTCGGTGCTTCCGATAACGGTGTGGACGTGTGCTTTGATGACGTGTCGTTCCGATATGCGGACGTGGGCGCGGATGCTGCGGCGGCTGTGAGTGTGGCTGCGGATACGGCTGCGACGGCGGATGCGGAAACTGGGGAAACTGGAAAACTCCGGGAAAAGTCCGGTTTGGGTGGTGCTGGAAAAACAGGCATGTCGAAAGATGACGATGGTTCGGTCGTCGCATTGCATGGCGTCTCTTTCACTGCGCGGCGCGGGCAGGTGACCGCCATCGTCGGTCCGTCCGGATCCGGCAAATCTACCGCCGTCGAACTGCTCTCCGGAAATCTTTCCGGATATGAAGGATGTATGTGGCTGCTGTCCGGAAATGCAGGAAACAGCTCGACGCAACGGTACCAAATCAACGATCTTTCCATCGAATCCCTTACGAGGGAAATCGCCATCGTGGCGGCGCAAAGCCATCTTTTTGCAGGAACGTTGCGCGACAATCTGCTGATGGCCAAGCCGAATGCCACCGAAAGCGAACTGTGGCAAGCGCTGGAAGCGGCACATATCGACGAATTCGTGCGTGCGCAATCGCAAGAACTTGATTTGGTCATCGAACAGGGCGCGAGCAACCTGTCTGGAGGCCAAAAACAGCGCATCGCCATCGCACGCGCATTGCTGCGGGAGTCTGCCGTCTACATTTTCGACGAAGCCACCAGCAGCGTTGATGTGGAAAGCGAAACCCTGATTCTGCAAACCATTCGTGCGCTTGCTAATCGCGGCAAAACCGTGATCATGGTGACACATCGCATGGCGAATGCAGCCGACGCCGATCATGTGGTGGTGTTCGAACGCGGGCGCGTGGCGGAACAAGGCGCGCACGCTGAACTCATGCGTGCCAACGGAACATACACCAAACTGTTCTACGCCCAACAAACCGTGGAAAACGTAGGAATGCGGACGCAAACCCAACAGCTCACATCCGCAACCGACGTAACTTCAGCTTGCGCACCCAACATGTCCGATTCTCCCGAATCGGACAGCCAGCGTACCGAAGCCGTGCCTTGTATGTCCGATTCTGGTGAATCGGACATACAGAGTATGCCTACGTCGCGCCTTATCGCGCGGCTGCTGAAGGAAGTCGGGCCGCTGCGTAAGTACATGATCGTCGCATGCGTTTGCGGAACGCTCGGACACCTCGCCGCCACTTTCCTGCCGGTATTCGGCATTGCGGCGGCTTTCGCGGCCGTCGGCTCGCCCATCTGGAATCTCAGCGTTCCCGCAGCGCTCACCGCCATGGCTGTCTGCGCGCTGATCCGCGGCGGCATGCGCTATGCCGAACAGTTCATGAACCACAATGTGGCGTTCCGGTTGCTCGCATTGTTCCGTACGAAAGCCTTCGCGGCCCTGCGGCGTCTCGCCCCGGCCAAACTTGCGGGCAAAGGCAAGGGCGACCTGATAGCGCTGGTCACCACCGACGTGGAGCTGTTGGAAATCTTCTTCGCGCACACCATCAGCCCGATCGTCATCGCTGTTGTGACCACCGTCGTCTACACACTCGCATTGCTCACCCTGAGTGCACCCTTCGCGGTGACGCTGGTCATCGCGCACCTCACAGTCGGCGTCGTACTACCAAAGTTGTTCGCGTCGGCGGTGCGAGGCATCGGTCCGGAACTTCGCAAGGAATCCGCCGCCCTCGACGACGAAATGCTTGACGATATGCGTGGTATCGGCGAAATCATCCGCTTCGGTCAGGGTAGTGCCCGGCTCGCTTCCATCGCTCGGCGCACCCTTTCGTTGTGGGGCAAACGTTTGCGATTGAGCGCGAAGAATGGTGGTTTTGCAGGATTGGGTGCGGTATTGGTGATGCTGTTTACCGCGATTACTGCTTTCCTTGTGATGACGTTGTGCGCTGCGGTTTCCACTGCCGTCGATATGCCGGAAGGCCTGATTTGGATGGGCTCCGTGGACTCGAACGCTCCTGCGTTGGTTGCGGCTTTCGTATTGCTTACCAGCTCGTTTGGTCCGACGCTTGCATTGAGCGCGCTGCCGGCGAATTTGACGCAAACGTTCGCTTCGGCGCGTCGCCTGTTTGCGTTGATGGATGAGGCTCCCGCTGTGGTTGAGCAGGGTGCCGAACGCCCGGAATATCAAGGTATGACAATGAGCGACGTCACATTCGGCTATGGTTCCAGTGCCCACACTTCCGGCGGCCGCACTTCCGGCAGTGCCTCGCAACCCGTGCTCGACCATGTTTCACTCGATGTTCCACAGCATGGCATTCTTGGCATTCAAGGACCGTCCGGCCGTGGAAAATCAACGATGCTGAAGATGCTCATGCGCTATTGGGATCCGGATTCCGGCACGATTTCGCTATCGAATATTCCATTGCCTCAGGTTGACGCTGGCTGGCGTCGCCGTGTGCAGACGATGATGGGGCAGGAAACCTACCTTTTTGACGGTACGATTCGAGAGAACCTCACCATTGCCTGCAATTCTGCCGATTCCGCAGCGTCCGCCATCCCCGATTCCGTATTGCGCGAGGCGCTCGCCAAGGCATCCGCGCTCGAGTTGGTCGATGCGCTGCCGAACGGCTTGGATACGCAGGTCGGCGAGCTGGGCGGCCGCCTTTCGGAGGGTGAAAAGCAGCGCATCGGATTGGCCCGCATGTTCCTGCGTGACGCCGATTTGGTGCTCTTCGACGAGCCGACGAGCCGTCTCGACGCCTATAACGAGTCGGTGATTCTTGGATCGGTCAACAATCTAGCTGAGCAGGGGAGTGCCGTCGTGCTGGTATCGCACCGCGATTCCACCATGCGCGTCGCCGATCGCATATTGCGTATGTAGAGCTCCTTGCAGCATTATGCGGCGCATGCAGTGGCATGCAGTGTTACGCAAGTACGTGCGCATCGCACCCCTGTCCGCAATGTGGTCGTATGAAAATCGTGCGTCATTCGTATTTCTTATAACGTGCGTCGAAAGCGCTGCCGAAAGGCACTGTGCGCGCGAATCGAAAGCAAACAACGCATGACAGGTAAGAAAAGCGGGCGAAATCGTGGAATCGTCGACGGAATCGAAATCGTAAGAAAATGAAACAATCATGAAAATGATTGTCAAAATTTAAGAAAAGCAACTTTTTGAGACGTACAAATATTCATTTCACATGATTTTGTAACGGAAAATCGTTAGTATCTGTGTCAAGAGATATCCGCTCTGTAGAAGAGTGGAATACGATTCGACGAAAGGCTGGCGATGGCCAACAACAGGAACGAACTGAACAAGAATCTGGCACAGATGCTCAAGGGTGGCGTAATCATGGACGTCACCACCCCGGAGCAGGCGAAGATCGCACAGGACGCGGGCGCATGCGCGGTGATGGCGCTCGAACGCATTCCGGCCGATATTCGTGCTGCCGGCGGCGTTTCCCGCATGAGCGATCCGGCCATGATCAAGGGCATTCAGGAAGCCGTGTCTATTCCGGTCATGGCAAAGGTTCGTATCGGTCATGTTGCCGAAGCTCGCATTCTGCAGGCCATCGAAATTGATTACATCGATGAATCCGAAGTGCTGAGCCCTGCCGACGACGTGTACCACATCGACAAGAACCAGTTCGACGTGCCGTTCGTGTGCGGCGCGAAGAACCTGGGCGAAGCGCTGCGCCGTGTCGCCGAGGGCGCGTCCATGATCCGCACCAAGGGTGAGCCGGGCACCGGCGATGTGATTCAGGCCGTGCGCCACATGCGCACCATGAACAAGCAGATCCGCGAACTCGTCTCCCTGCGTGACGACGAGGTGTACGAGGCCGCCAAGCAGCTGGCCGTGCCATACGATCTCGCCAAGTATGTGCACGACAATGGCCGTCTGCCGGTCGTCAACTTCGCCGCCGGTGGCGTGGCCACTCCGGCCGATGCCGCGCTCATGATGGAGCTGGGTGCCGAAGGCGTGTTCGTCGGTTCCGGCATCTTCAAGTCGGGCGACCCGGCTAAGCGTGCCGCCGCCATCGTGCAGGCCACCGCCAATTGGCAGGACGCCGATCTGCTCGCACGTCTTTCCGAGAACCTCGGTGAGGCCATGGTCGGCATCAACGAAGATGAGATCGAAACCATCATGGCCGCCCGCGGCGAGTGATTTCGCTGTAATTGTGCTGTGATTTCACGTATTGCGAGCGGATGGGGTGTGACTATCGGCCGCCTTATGCCGCCCGTTTCGTGTGATTGCATTTCGCATGATTTGTGATGGTCTCGATGGGTTTGGGTAAGGAGATCCGATGGTTGTTGCCGTTGAATACATTTCGAAGGAAGAATCGGCCGACGTTGCCGAAGGTGCGGCTTCCGCGCAACATGGCGTGACTGGCATTCTTGCGGTGCAGGGTGCGTTCGCCGAGCATGCCGCGATGCTGGATCGGCTTGGCGCACCGTGGAAACTGCTGCGTGCCGCCGAGGATTTCGACGATTCAATCGATCGCGTGATTCTGCCTGGCGGCGAAAGCACCACGCAGGGCAAGTTGTTGCGTTCGACCGGCCTGTTTGAGCCGATCGCAGCACATATCGCCGCCGGAAAACCGGTGTTCGGCACGTGCGCGGGCATGATTCTGCTGGCCCGCAAGCTGGATAACGATTCGAACGTCTACTTCGGTGCGTTGGACGCTGTCGTGCGCCGCAATGCGTACGGCCGTCAGCTGGGTTCGTTCGTTGCGACCGCCGATTTCGGCGCTTCCGACGATGCGGATGCTGTGGTGGTTGCGTCGGGGGAGTCTGTCTCTTCCGCGATTTCCGCGGCTGCTGGTGAGGAGGGGGCTTCCGAGGCTTCGGATACGTCGGTGGTGCTCAAGGATTTCCCTCTGGTGTTCATTCGCGGACCGTTCGTTGCCGAGGTTGGCGAGCGGGCCACGGTCGAAACGTCGGTCGACGGCAATGTGGTCGGTTTGCGTCAGGGCAAGATTCTCGCTACGGCGTTCCACCCCGAACTGACCGACGATACCCGCATTCACGAGCTGTTCCTCAGTTTGTAGGCTCATCGCGCGGTGCGGAGTCCGTCTCTTCGCCGTATGCGTTGTTTTGGGAGGTTTGCGATTCGCAGACCTCCTTGTTATATGTTCTTTATATGTTTTCTCTTGTGAGGTAGCTTTCTTGCGATCCATTTTTTGGTTGAGATGCGCGGACAATCGCAGATTATTGTGCAAACGATGTCATTCTGTTTGTGTGAAACGCCGATGATTTCGTTGGCGCTTCAATTGCGCACAACAGTTGCAGGGGGGGCTATCGAACCGGTTTGTTTGACACCTTGATACAACCGTGTATCATCGGAGCTAATGGTACACGGTTGTATCAGAAAGGAAACAAAGCCATCCTACCAGTCCAAATGTCACCACGGGGGTATTGTTCGGCAGGGCGCGAACATACAAACATCACCAAGTGGAAAGCACGGCATGTGCATTCCGTGGCGGATGTTCCGAAACATATGCGACCGACATGCAATCAGCATGCGAAGCGGATGGCAGAAAGGGAAAGAACATGCGCAACATGAAGAAGGCTCTCGCAGCGGTAGCAGCAGTGGCAACCCTCGCCAGCCTCACGGCCTGCGGTGGCAGCGACGGTGGCAGCGACGCCAAGGTCAACGCCGGAGACGCAGACAAGGCGGATCTCGTTTTCTGGGGCTGGGATACCGGCAACACCATGAAGGCCCTGATCGCCGACTTCGAAAAGGCCAATCCCGGAATCACCGTCAAATTCAACAACACCGGCACCGCATCCGACACCCAGACCGCACTGAGCAACGCCGTCGCGGCAGGCAAGGGTGCCCCCGACGTGGTCATGCTGGAAGACCCGACCGTCACCCAGTTCGCGGTTACCGGCGACCTCGTTGACCTCACCACCTACGGTGCCGACAAGCTCGAAGACGACTTCTCCGCAGGCCCGTGGAGCAAGCTACAGTATGACGGCAAGCCGTACGCGCTGCCGATCGATTCCGGCCCGGAAGTCTTCTTCTACAACGATGCCGTGCTCAAGAAGGCCGGCGTCGACGGCTCCCAGATCAAGACTTGGGACGATTATTACGAGGCAGCCAAGAAGGTCAAGGCCATCGGCGCCTACATGACCAACAATTCCGGCTCCTCCATGGAATACCAGCCCTTCACCGCCCAGGCATGGCAGGCCGGTGCGCAGCCGTGGAAGGTTGATGGCGAGAACATCACCATTGACATGACCAAGGATTCCGGCATGAAGAAGTACATCGAATTCCAGCAGAAGCTCATCGACGAAGACCTCGTCGACACCAAGATCGCCAACTGGTCCGACGACTGGAACCGTGCGCTCAACGAAGGCGACATCGCCACCCTCACCATCGGCGCATGGATGCCGGTTAACCTCATGAACGGCGCTCCTGACCAGGCCGGCAACTGGCGCGTGGCCCAGCTCCCGCAGTGGAACGAAGGTGACGAGGTTTCCGCTGAAGACGGCGGCTCCGCACTCGCGGTCGTCTCCCAGTCCAAGCAGCAGGCCGCGGCCTACAAGTTCGTCGAATACTTGACCCACGGCGACGGCGCCCAGACCATGGCCGACACCGGCACCTTCCCGAGCCTGAAGAAGATCCTCTCCTCCGACTCCTTCACCAATCCGAACACTGAAGCCAACAAGAAGGTCAACGACTACTTCGGCGGCCAGAACGTGAACGAGATTCTCTCCGAAGCCGCCCAGCGCAAGGTCTCCGCCTTCCAGTACCTGCCGTACAACCCGTACGCGCAGTCCACCTTCGGCGATCAGATCTCCAAGGCCTACAGCGAGGACATCACTCTGGAGGAAGCCTTCGTCAACTACAGCAAGGCGCTCACCGATCACGGCAACCAGCAGGGCTACACCGTCACCAGCAAGGACTGACGGTGCCCAGCCGCTGCCGTGCGGCACAACGAAAAACGCGATAATGCGATCCGACATACGCAACGCACCATCGCAACCATGAAGATCGACGGCAGGTGGGAATCGTCTGACGTGACCCGCCTGCCTCACTTCGCAAAATAATTTTAAAAACGAAATCTTACAATAGAAAAAGATTTCAAAAAAATAGCAATCCTGTAATTCAAACAATAAAAGTTTTTGCGGATTAACAATCGCACATGGTTGTGCGATCAATAGAGCAAGAAGCATACAGAAAGAAGAAAGCATGTCTCAGCAAGCAGCAGTCGCGGCGGATGCGCTGCATACGCCTGCGGACCAGGTTCGCGTCAACCGTCACCGTGCGGATTGGCGTGGTTGGAAGTTTATGTGGCCGTTCGCGTTGGTGTTCGTGTTCG
>ERZ894244.168-NODE-168-length-53665-cov-24.528185_pt1 | contig 53665 bp, 47 predicted proteins | sample MGYA00380299_ERZ894244 | MGnify/ENA primary metagenome ERZ894244 (study PRJEB32331, sample SAMN06328444) | human gut metagenome | biome: human gut microbiome; feature: stool | host: Homo sapiens | collected 2014-06-26 ... | reverse complement strand
TATATTGACTTTGTAATGCAACTGTGCTAGTATATATACAAACAAGGGTGGGGCGCAGATGTTCTCCTTGTAATGATAGAAACAAAAGAATTTGACTAATTAAGGAGGATACCATTTGGGATCAAAAGATTTAGCAGAGAAAAATTTACTACAATACAAAGATGTTTTTTCAGACATTGTAAACGTAAACTTATTTGGTGGCAGATGTTATGTGTCAGCGAAAGAGTTGTCGCGGGAACCCGGCGAGTTGATTACGAAAGCCGTATCAGATGATAAACTTCGGCAGTTACAGATGGATGTGCCGATGAAGTGTAAGAAGCACAATAGAAGTTTTTTCTTATGTCTGGAAAATCAGAGTGACAAAAACAACGTTATGCCGGTGCGAGATATGGGATACCAGCACGCCAAATATATGGAGCAGATAAAGGAAGTGAAGGAAAGTAATCGAAAAAGCGGCAATTATCCAAACCCGATGACAAAGGAACTTAACGATTCACAGAAATTAAGTCCGGTCATCACTCTGGTTTTGAATTACAGTCAGAATGAATGGGGAAAGCCAAGATGTCTGAATGATATGCTGGAGTTTCCGGAAGATATTGGTGAAGAACTTACAAAATGGATTCCTGAGCATCCCATTTGTATTATTAACCTTGCCAGTCAGCCGGAAACGACAATTCGCCAGTATCAATCGGATTTTAAATACATAGTCCGTTACCTGTCCTGCGGAAATGACAGAAGAAAACTGGATGAATATTTCCAAACAACGGAGTTTCAATTAGACCACCCGGAAGCATTTTTAGATTGGCTGTCTGCGGTGACAAATGACAGGAGATATCGGAAAGCAAAAGAATTAATTGAGACAACAGAAGGAAAAGGAGGAAAAATCGATATGTGTGTATTGTTAGATATGTATGAAGAACGTGGAGAAGCGCGAGGAATAGAGAAAGGGATTGCTCAAGGAGAGGCGCGTGGAATAGCAAAGGGGATTTCGCAAGGGATTTCACAAGGGATTTCACAAGGAATTTTACAAGGAATTTCACAGGGAATCGAGGAAATTAACGCATTGTACCAATGCTTGTTGGCGGATAACCGAATGGAAGATATACAAAAAGCAATCATGGATACAGACTACCAAAAAGAATTGTTACAGGAGTATGGGATTGGAGAGTAAGAGGAGGAAACAGCCATAGAACAAAAACCTTCTTCATTTTTCCTTGCCAAATTTTTTGTTCCGTCATATAATGGAGAAAAGAAAGGCCGGAGGATAGAGAATGACACCACAAGAAATTTTTGCAAAGAGTTTGGTTACTTACGATAAAACCAGTCGCTCGAATGATTCTTTTTATTATCATTTGCCATATCACAAGGATTATGATTTGTGCAATTGGAATCCGATGCGTATGTATAGTGGTAATGTAATTAAATATTATCAATATCATTTGTCCAAACCGGTAATCCTTTTTACGGATACTGATGAATGAGATAGTTTATGGCATCCTGTCTTCCTGAGGGGGTGCCATTTTGTTGCATAGAAAAAGGTGAAAGGGTAATATTATATTTATGAACGCACAGAAGTTATTTTCAAAAAAATGGATTGTGTTTGCAACGGCGGTGTTGTGTACCCTGCTTTGGGGAAGTGCATTTCCCGGTATAAAAACCGGATACCGTATGTTTCGGATTGCTAGTCAGGACACCGCAGACCAGCTTATGTTTGCCGGTGCGAGATTTTTGATTGCAGGTATTTTGACTCTTTTGATTTCTTTTTTTGTGGAGAAAAAGGAGCATAAAAAGGAACGGAGAAAGCAGTGGCCGAAAGGACAGATTGTACTTGTAGCATTTGTCCAGACTGCTTTGCAGTACGTTTTTTATTATATTGGTATGGCGCACGTGACAGGAGTAAAAGGTGCAATTTTGAATGGGAGTACAGCGTTTTTTTGTGTGGTGACGGCATGCATTTTTTATCATGAATCAATTAATGGAAGAAAAATTGCGGGGTGTCTTTTGGGCCTTCTTGGCGTGTTTGTGGTAAATCTCGGAAAAGGGAGTATTGGCGGTTCGCTCTCCTTTTTAGGAGAAGGTTTTATGCTTTGTTCTGCTGTGTCATCGGCACTTGGCTCGCTGTGTAACAAAGAGGCGGCAAAGAAAATGGGACCGGTTACTCTTTGTGGGTGGCAGCTTATTCTGGGTGCGGTTTTGTTGATTGGTGTGGGTTTTTTATTTGGAGGGAGAATTTCGATTTTGGAAGTACCTGCCACCGGCTGGCTGCTGCTTTTGTATTTAGCGTTCTTATCGGCAGCAGCCTTTTCCCTATGGACTGTTTTGTTAAAATATAATCCGATGGGTAGAGTGACAGTTTTTAATTTCTTAATTCCGGTATTTGGAAGCCTCTTATCAGTTATTTTTCTGAAAGACAGCCTATGGAATGTAAATACGCTTTTTGCACTTTTGCTTGTATGTGCAGGAATTTATTTAGTCAACCGTGAACCAAAAAATATTTCTAAATAAGAATATCGCCGCCACATGCATCCAGTGTAATTTCAATTGAACCATTCTGCACCATATAATCTTTGCCGGATAGTGCACCTTTAAACTGTGTTTTTGGTCCCTGATACGGAATATGGAGAGTTGTCGACTGCTCATCGTTATTGACGGCTGTAATCACGTCTTCATTTTCATAACAGCGTGCAAAAGCATATTGGCGGTTCGTAAGAAGAAGTTCTTTGTATTCACCATAACACAATGCTTTTTGCGCTTGATGGATAGAACCGAGTTTGGCAATCAGCGCAGTCAGCGGATTGTCAGTCATTGCATCGGCATAGTCACTAAGTTCTAAGTGTGGTCGAAGTGAAGCATCGGAACCTTGTTCTTTTTTTCCTTCGATACCGAATTCGGAGCCGTAGTAAATAGACGGAATCCCCGGAAGTGTGTACATCAAAGTGTAGATTACGCCGAGATGGTCTTTGTTTATTATCTTACTTGCAATTCGCTCAACATCATGGTTGTCGGCGAAACTGTACAATTCCAAGTTCCGGTAATGGCATCCACCCATGTCATAAAGACGCTTTACTGTGTGTGCAATTTCAAAAAAGTTATGCTCGTTGCAGCCGGACCAAAGAGCTTTATTCAGGTTATAATTGGTTACAGAATGCAAAGTTTCCGAATTAACCCAGCGTGTATATTCGCCATGAATGACTTCGCCCATCAGCCAGAAATCCGGTTTTACTTCATTGGCAACCTGACGCATTCCCTTCATAAAATCAAAATCAAGAACATCTGCTGCGTCAAGCCGGATGCCATCAATGTCAAATTCAGAAACCCAGAAGCGGATTACATCGTAAATATAATCTTTTACCTGTGGATTCCACTGGTTCAGTTTTACTAACAGATTATAACCGCCCCAGTTATCATAGGAAAATCCATCGTTGTATTCATTATTTCCACCAAAATTCACATTGCAGTACCAGTCTTTGTATTGTGAATTCTCACGGTTTTTCTGCAGGTCTTTGAAAGCAAAAAAATCTCTTCCTGTGTGATTGAAAACACCGTCAAAGATAATCCGCACTCCTTTTTCGTGACATGTACGGACAAATTCTTTTAAATCGTCATTGTCGCCGAGACGTCTGTCGAGTGTTCGGTAATCCGTTGTTTCATAGCCATGTCCTACGGATTCAAAAAGCGGTCCGATGTAAATTGCATTGCATCCGATTTCTTTTATATGGTCAATCCATGGGAGCAGCTTAGGAAGCCTGTGGACAACCTCGCCATAATCATTCTGCGCCGGTGCGCCCGTTAATCCCAAAGGGTAAATATGATAAAATACTGATTCGTCATACCAAGCCATGTTTATTCCTCTTTTCTTTGTGAAGTATTTTTACTAAATTATTATAACATAAAATGCTACTGTAAAGAAGTCGTTTCGCGACTTTTTGTGGCGCGAAACGATGCTTGACATGACACATGCAACAATATATAATATAAATATCTAGAAAAGCAATGGTTCAGACTTAGTATCCAGATTCTATGATTATTTTATTAAAGACTCTTGCTTTATTCCGGAAAAAAAGAATAGGGCAGGATTGTATATAAATGTTCCTGCCTTTTGTGACAACATCACAGGAAAGGAGGAAATGATTTTATGAATCAGACAATATTTGAAAACCTGCCTCAGAAGATGAATCTTATCAGTGATTTGTTTTCAAGAGTAGTGTTCCGAGACAAGGAGGCCTGCCAAGACTTAGTGAGGATTATTCTGGGAGAGGGGTATGAGGTTACAGGGGTGACGTCGCAGTATGATATTACCAATCTGCAATTTCGCAGTGTGGTACTGGATATTCTAGCAGAGACGGCGGGAGAAGAACCGATTCATGTGGAATTTCAGATATCCGATGACGACGACCATATGCGGCGTGTGAGGTACTGCAACGGAAGTATTGATACACACCTTTTACAGAAAGGGAAAGCGTATAAGGAACTGCCTGATGTGTACCATATTTATATTACAATGAACGATTTTATTGGAGGCGGTCAGACAGTGTATGAAATTTTTCGTACAGTGCGTGACAGGGAAGGAACATACAGCACGCAGTATCCGGTGGAAAACGGAGTGCATGAGTTGTATATCAATTTGGAAATTCCATTGGATGATGGCAGTGAATTAGACCATTTACTGCGTTACATAAAAGAAACAACGGAAGAAAATGAAGATGCATGTTTTGGACATATCGTGAAAAGTGTGAAGGAATGCAGGGAAGGAGAAGATGAGATTATGAAATACTATAGTTCACATGAATTTTTTGAGGAAGGGAAGAGAGAAGGAAGAGAGGAAGGAGAAAAAACAACACAGAATAGCATTATCAAAAAGATGCTGTCTATGGGGCAGCCATTAGAATTTATCAGCGAGTGTACCGACAAACCGGTAGAATATATCCGTGAGATAGCGACTGAGGAACCAATGCTTGTGAGAGAAGAGAATACCTATGGTAGATATAATAAAAAAAAGAGTGTGGAGTGATGGGAGACAATTGTTCGCGCCGGTTTCTACGGAATTACAGAAAACAAAAAACATTTGTCACAACCCAAATCACCAACAAACCTTGACTTTTTATCAAAATTCTCGTATGATATTGAAAGAAATGTAGTGCAGGAGAGGAGTACACAGGTGGCACTGACAGAGAAGGAAATTCATTGGCTGTAAGATTTCCCCGGAAAAAACTTGTGGAAGGTAGCTCTGAAACAGCGGTTCTGAATGTGGCAGATACGGCCAGTAGGAACTGACGGCTTGTCCCGTTATAGACAAAATGAGGAACATGGCAGTTATGCTGTGTTTGAAAAAAGGTGGTACCACGGCTGTTAGGTCGTCCTTTATGATGCCGTGGACAATGAGGATTTTGATGACTTGTCGAAAACGGCAGGTCTTTTTTGATGTTGGTTGGCAGATGCCGACGAATTGTTTCGCTGCAAAGCAGCTTTCACAATTCTACAAACATTCGAAATCCGCTGATTTACTTTGTAAATCGCTACTTTCTCATGTTTGGCGGGGCCCAAGGTCAAAAGCCTATTCGTGCAAGCACGAATATCTTTTGAACTTTTTGCCCCTGGCATCTAGTTTGATGAATGGAGGTTATGAAACAGAATGAAAAAGGAACTGGAAAAGACATATAATCCGGCGGATATCGAAGACCGGTTATATGCAAAATGGGTAAACAAAAAATATTTTCATGCAGAAGTTAATGCAAACAAAAAACCTTATACGATTGTGATTCCACCACCGAATATTACCGGTCAGCTTCACATGGGACATGCGCTTGATAATACGCTGCAGGATATCATTATTCGTTCTAAACGTATGCAGGGATATGAAACTTTGTGGATGCCTGGAACAGACCACGCATCAATTGCAACCGAAGCCAAAATTGTTGAGGCAATGAAAGAAGAAGGACTCACAAAAGACGATATTGGCAGAGAAAAGTTTTTGGAGCGTGCATGGGCATGGAAAGATAAATTCGGCGGACGAATTGTATCGCAGCTTAAGAAAATGGGCTCTTCCTGTGATTGGGATAGAGAGCGTTTTACGATGGATGAGGGCTGTAATAAAGCAGTTAAGGAAGTTTTTGTAAATCTTTATAATAAAGGTTTGATTTACCGCGGGGAGCGAATCATCAACTGGTGTCCACACTGCCTGACTTCAATTTCCGATGCGGAAGTAGAGTATGAAGACCAGAAAGGACATTTTTGGCATCTGCGTTATGCGTTTGCGGATGGAAGCGGTTATATTAATCTGGCTACAACACGTCCGGAGACACTTCTTGGTGATACAGCAGTAGCCGTGAATCCGAATGATGAGCGGTATAAAGATTTGGTTGGAAAAAAACTGATTCTGCCTCTGGTACACCGTGAAATTCCGTTGATTGCTGATGATTATGTAGATATGGAATTTGGTACCGGTGTCGTAAAAATCACGCCGGCACATGACCCAAATGACTTTGAGGTTGGACTGCGCCATGACCTGCCGATTATTAATGTGATGACAGACGATGCTAAAATCGTGGATGAATATGAGAAGTATGCGGGCATGGATCGATATGAAGCAAGAAAAGCCATCGTAGAAGATTTGGAAAAAGAGGGCGCTCTTGTAAAAATTGAGGACCACGATCATAACGTAGGAACTTGTTACCGTTGTGGAACAACAGTAGAGCCGCGTGTATCCAAACAGTGGTTTGTAAAAATGAAACCACTTGCCGGTCCGGCGATTGATGCAGTAAAAGAAGGAAAAACAAAATTTGTTCCGGAGCATTTTAATAAAACGTATTTCCACTGGCTTGAGAATATCCGCGACTGGTGTATTTCCCGTCAGCTCTGGTGGGGACATCAGATTCCGGCATTTTACTGTGATGACTGCGGTGAATTGGTAGTAACCAAAGAAAATAGTGCAGTATGTCCGAAATGTGGCAAGCCGATGCGTCAGGATCCGGATACACTGGATACGTGGTTTAGTTCAGCCCTTTGGCCATTCTCAACACTTGGATGGCCGGATAAGACGGAGGAGATGGATTATTTCTATCCGACGAACACATTGGTAACCGGTTACGATATCATTCCGTTCTGGGTTATGCGAATGATGTTCAGCGGACTTGAGCATACAGGACAGGTTCCGTTTGATACGGTACTGATTCATGGACTTGTGCGTGATTCCCAAGGTAGAAAAATGAGTAAATCACTTGGCAACGGAATTGACCCGCTTGAGGTGATTGATAAATATGGTGCCGATGCGCTGCGTCTGACACTGGTAACCGGAAATGCACCGGGAAATGATATGCGTTTTTATTGGGAGCGTGTTGAGGCGAGCCGTAATTTTGCCAATAAAGTATGGAATGCTTCCCGTTTCATTATGATGAATTTTGACCAGAATGAAGATGTCGATTATGAAAATGTAACCGCAGATGAGCTGACTCAGGCAGATAAGTGGATTCTTTCCAAGGTGAATACACTTGCCAAGGATGTTACTGTATTGATGGATTCCTTTGACTTGGGAATTGCCGTTCAGAAAATTTATGATTTTATTTGGGAAGAATTCTGCGACTGGTATATTGAAATGGTAAAACCACGTTTGTACAACGATGCGGATGAAACAAAAGCAGCAGCTTTGTACACATTGAAAACTGTTTTAATTGATGCACTGAAATTACTGCATCCGTATATGCCGTTTATCACAGAGGAAATTTATTGTACACTTATGGGTGATGAAGAAATTTCCATCATGGTAAGTGAATGGCCAAAGTATAAAGAGAGCCGTAACTTTGCTGAGGATGAGGCAAAAGTTGAGCGAATTAAGGAAGCAGTAAAAGGCATCCGAAACATCCGCGGTGAGATGAATGTGCCACCAAGCAAAAAAGCATCGGTTATCGTTGTTTCAGAAAAAGAAGAAGTGCTAAAAATCTTCGAGGAAAATAAAGTATTTTTTGCAACGCTTGGTCTTGCCAGTGATGTGACACTGCAGTCAACGAAAGAAAATATTGGCGAGGATGCGGTTTCTGTTGTTATTGCGGATGGAACTATCTATATTCCGTTTGCAGAATTGGTTGACATTGACAAAGAAATTGAGCGTTTGAAGAAAGAAGAAAAGAAACTTACCGGCGAAATCAAACGCTGTGAAGGTATGCTTGGTAATCCGAATTTCGTAAACAAAGCACCGGAGAAAAAGATTGCTGAGGAAAGAGAAAAATTAGAGAAATATAAGGGAATGATGGAACAGGTTAAGGAGCGTTTGGCGCATTTTACAAAACCGTGACGTAATTTGTGAAGGAAACTTATGTTTTGTCGAAGGATTCTCGTATTTCCTACTTGCTTTTTTTACTCAAAATAGGTATTATGAATACCAAAGGGAATGCGTGACAGTGAAAGAGCAAATAGGAGGTACGAGAATGCTTAATTTTGAGGAAGAACTTGAAAAATTTCAGCCGAGCATGGACATCGAGAAAGTCGAAGATGTTGTTTATCATAATAATTTAGCAGATGTGACAGATATTGTAAAAGAGTTGATACAGGATGCTAAAGGAACATTGTGATGAAAAACAGGAAGGGGTTATCAAAGATGAGATGTCCAAGATGCGACGCTAATGTGAGCGACACAGCGACACTCTGCACATTTTGCGGTCAGAATCTTTCGGTGATTCATTATATTCGCAGAGTATCCAATACTTATTATAATCTGGGATTGGAAAAGGCGAAAGTGCGTGACTTATCAGGTGCGATTGTTGTTTTGAAAAAAAGTTTAGAGTTTAATAAGAAAAATACCAACGCAAGAAATCTCCTTGGGTTGATTTATTATGAGATGGGTGAGACCGTAGCAGCTTTGAGCGAGTGGGTGTTGAGTAAATACCTGCAGGCCGATGACAATGCAGCGGATTACTATATTAATACGATTCAGAAGAATCAGACGGCACTGGATGCGACAAATCAAACGATTAAAAAGTATAATTCTGCATTGGCGGCAGCACAGGCAGGAAATGATGATTTGGCAATTATCCAATTAAAAAAAGTAGTGAGTCTGAATCCGCATTTTGTGCGTGCACAGCAGCTGCTTGCATTATTGTATATTCATGACAAAGACTATCATAAAGCAGCAAAATGCTTAAACCGCGCCAGGCGAATTGACTTTAATAATACGACAACACTGCGCTATATGCAGGAAGTTGGTGACTTAGCTGCTTCCTCAGAGAAAGAGTTAGTGAAAAAGCCGTCAAAGAAAGACCCTCTTTCGAATGTAACCCCGGTGGGTACTTACAAGGAAGAAAAGCGGTCGTTAATGCCGGTTATCTATGTGATTATCGGTGCCATTGTCGGACTTGCCGTAGCGTTTGTTCTGCTTTGGCCGACGATGAAAAACAGCGGAAGTGGAGAAGGCTCACATATTTCAGATACAAATGACCAGTTAGCCGTGCAATCTTCCCAGATTTCCGGATTGAAGAAAGAGAAGGAACTTTTGCAGGAGCAGGTTGACAAGCTGCAAAAACAGATAAAGGATGCGGATTCGTCTGCACAGAAACAAACGGCAAGTTATGAAAAGTTATTGACAGGAGTCAAGGCTTATCTTGCGGATGATAAGATTCAGGCAGCAATTGCCGTGGCGGACTGTAAAAAATCCGATTTTGGAAGCAGTGAAGCAAAAGAAATTTACACAACCATTCATACCGTGACGGATGCACAGATTCAAGCCCTTTTAAATGAAGGAAAGCGTACGGCGTATACGTCTTATGATGGAGCGATTGCAATTTACCGCAATGTGCTGAAACTGAAACCAAAACATCAGGATGCGATGTACCAGATTGGTTATTGTTATCAGAAAAAGCAGGATAACAAAAAAGCAAAGAAGTGGTATCGAAAAGCAATTAAGGTAGATCCAAACAGCGCAATTGCGAATAAGGCAAATAATTATTTGCAGCAGATTGAGCAGCAAGGTACACAAGGACAATAAGAATAAAAGAACGAATGAGAAGACCTATAGAAGAAAATTTCTATGGGTCTTTTTCAAATGATTAAAAAAAGGAAGGAAAGAAAAAAATGGAGCAATTTTCAATGGAGCGAACGGGCTCTCAGCTTGTGTTACACATTTGTGAGGAATTGGATCATCATACAGCAGGACAAATCAGTAAAGTAGTGGATTTACAAATAGAGAAGGGAAATGTCAGGACATTAATATTTGACTTTTCGGGTATAACATTTATGGACAGCTCAGGAATTGGCATGGTAATGGGCAGACATCGAAAAATGAATTTTTTAGGAGGAAGAACTTTTGTGACCGGAATTGGAGATAACGTTGACCGTATTTTCAGAATGTCGGGGCTTTATCGGATTATTCCCAAATATCAGGAAAGGACGGAAGTTTTATAATGGAAAAATCGGAGATTATGTTTGAATTTGACAGTAATTCGGAAAATGAAAGTCTGGCGCGGACGGTTGTTGCCGCATTTTTAGCAAGGCTTGACCCGACCTTAGAAGAACTTGGTGATGTCAAGACAGCAGTTTCCGAGGCGGTTACAAATGCCATCATTCACGGATATGATGGCAAGCCGGGGAAGGTTAAGATACATAGCTGGATTGAGGAAAATACCATATGGATTGAAGTGGCGGACCAAGGTGTTGGAATCGGTGACGTAAATCGTGCCATGGAACCGTTGTTTACGACCAGACCGGAAATGGAACGTTCCGGAATGGGCTTTGCTTTCATGGAAGCTTTCATGGATGAGCTGCATGTGGAGTCACAGGTGGGGCAGGGAACAACGATTCGTATGAAGAAAAAAATTTATAGTTCATTTATTTTGTCATAAGGGAGTCTGCCAATGGAAACCATAGAACTGATTAAACGTTCACGAGCAGGGGATAAATTGGCAAGAGAACAAGTGATTAAGGCGAATATGCCGTTGGTATACAGTATCGTGAAGCGATTTGCGGGAAGAGGATATGATGCCGAAGATTTGAGCCAGATTGGTGCAATTGGTTTGATTAAAGCAGTCGATAATTTCAATGTGAATTTTGAAGTGAAATTTTCTACTTATGCAGTGCCGGTAATTAGTGGTGAAATCAAGCGATTTTTACGCGATGATGGAATGGTCAAAGTCAGCCGGACATTAAAGGAAAATGGAATACGGATTAAGCGCGCCGCTGAAATGTTGGCCATTCGACTGGGGCGTGATGCGACGTTAGAGGAACTAAGCGCAGCAACAGAATTGGCAAGAGAAGATATCGTAATGGCACTTGAAGCCGGCAGCGAAGTGGAGTCTCTGCATAAAACGGTATTTCAAAAAGAAGGAAGCGAAATTCTTCTTATGGACAAAATTCCATCGAAAAAAAATGAATCGGAGCATATTGTTAATCAAATCTTGTTAGAGCAGCTTTTGGGTGAGCTTGGCGAGAAAGAGAGAAAATTGATTGAACTACGTTATTTTGAAGATAAAACACAAACACAGACCGCAAAACTTTTGGATATGAGTCAGGTACAGGTCAGTCGTTTGGAAAAGAAAATTATTGGCTCGATGAGGAAACATTTTGTATGTCGCAGTCATGAATAAAAATATAGAAAATGGCAATGGTAATACCGAAAGGAAGTGTTTGTATGAAAAAAGCAGGTATTTGTACCATTGTCATTCTTGTATTTGCGGCATTGGCGGTCTGGATTTACCGCTCGGGTAATCACGATGAGAAAACACCGGTACAAGGAAAGGGAACATTGGTGAAGGAGTATAAAGAATGGAAGAGATACTATATGTAAAAATCGCGCAGAATATCCCGGTTGCAAAGCGTCAGGTTACATTTCATGATCTGGCAACTTTACATTGTACGAATAAAAAAGTTGTACAGGAATTAAATCAAATGGTATTTTATACGCTGCCCGCTCATGGCCCGCAAAAAACGATGTTCACGATTGCGAAAGTATATGAGGTGATTCATCAGAAATATCCGAATTTAAAAATTGAAAATTTGGGCGAACGTGATTTTGTTATTGATTATGAAAAGCCGGATGAAAAGGAGAAACAGAAAAAGTGGGAATATGTACGGACTATTTTTGTTTCTTTTATCGTTTTTATGGGAGCAGCTTTTACCATTATGACATTTAACGAGGATGTCAGTGTTGCGGATGTCTTTGACAAAGTATACCGTCTGGTGCTGGGGCAGGAAAAACAAGGCGGTTCCATCATTGAGATTTTTTATGCGATTGGCCTGCCGGTGGGAATCCTCGTTTTTTATAACCATTTCCGCAGGAAAAAAATTAAGGATGACCCGACACCGATTCAGGTTGAAATGCACACATATGAGGAGCAGGTAAACAAAACACTGATTGCGGCAGCATCAAGGGAGGGAAAAACGATTGACAGTGATTCAGTATAGCGTTCTCATTCTGATTGGTTTGGCGAGCGGTTTTGCTGTCGCATCGGGAATATTTGCATTTATTACGATGCTTGGCATTATACCGAGACTGGCGGCAAGGACGAAAACGGCAAATCATGTGGTGTGGTATGAAACGATGATTATAGCGGGCGGTGCATTGGGAAATATTTGGATTGTGTTTGAAATTCCGATGCCGCTGACTTCGATTTTTTTGGCGGTTTATGGGCTTTTTGCAGGTGTATATGTCGGATGTCTGGTAATGGCACTGGCAGAAATGCTGCGTGTAATTCCCATTTTAGTGAACCGTCTGCAAATTAAAGAAGCGTTTTATCTTATTCCGCTTGCAATTGCAATTGGGAAAATAACAGGAACTTTATTTCAATATTTTTATCAAGGCTAAAGGAGCAGAAAATGAATCAGGATAATATCGACATTCAAGAGGTTTTACAGGAAAAGGAACAGAAAAAGAAGGATGAAAAGTATAATGCTTATGTAAAAAATCACACGCCGAAAAAGAGCTGGTGCATTAATTTACTGAAAGCATATGCGATTGGAGGATTTATTTGTGTCGTAGGACAGGCTCTTTCGAATGCTTATATGAGTTTGGGGATGGAAAAAGAAACAGCGGGATTATATACGACATTATCGCTGATTTTTCTCAGTGTGCTGTTTACCGGTTTGAATTTATATCAGAAGCTTGCCAATTTTGCAGGTGCAGGAACGATTGTACCGATTACCGGATTTGCCAATTCAGTAGCCGCACCGGCAATTGAATTTAAGGAAGAAGGATGGGTATTTGGCGTTGGATGTAAAATTTTCACGATTGCCGGACCGGTTATTTTGTATGGTGTGTTTTGCAGTTGGGTGCTTGGTGTGATTTATTGGTTTGGAACGATTCTCTGACAGAACAAAGTAAGGGAAAACATTGAAAAAAAATCTCATTTGTGCTATCCTTAATACAGTTGCGCAAGCAGCCAATTTTGATACTATCGGGGGAAATTATTATGTACAAATATGATCCAAAATCGAGTATCGCAGATGAATTTATTAACGATGCAGAAATTTTAGAATCACTGGCATATGCCAGAGAAAATAAGGCAAATAAACAGGTAATTGATGCGATTTTGCAGAAAGCACGCGAGATGAAAGGAATCAGCCACAAAGAGGCGGCGGTTCTTTTGGAATGTGAATTGGAAGAGGAAAATAAGGAAATTGAAAAACTTGCAAAAGAGATTAAAGAGCGGTTTTATGGCAAGCGAATTGTAATGTTTGCGCCACTTTATTTATCTAATTATTGTATTAACAGTTGTGTGTACTGTCCGTATCATGTAAAAAATAAACATATTGCAAGAAAAAAACTGTCGCAGGAAGAAATTAAGCAGGAAGTAATTGCGCTGCAGGATATGGGGCATAAGCGTCTGGCGATAGAAGCGGGCGAAGACCCGGAGAATAATCCGCTTGAGTACATTTTGGAGAGTATTCGTACGATATACAGCATTAAGCACAAAAATGGAGCGATTCGTCGTGTCAATGTAAATATTGCAGCGACTTCTGTTGAAAATTATAAGAAACTCAAAGATGCAGGGATTGGAACTTATATTCTGTTTCAGGAGACTTATAATAAAGAAGCTTACAAAGAACTACATCCGGCAGGGCCAAAAAGTGATTATGCGTACCATACAGAGGCGATGGACCGTGCCATGGAAGCTGGGATTGATGATGTAGGCTGCGGTGTTTTGTTCGGTCTGGATAAATACCGATATGAATTGGTTGGGATTATTATGCACGCAGAGCATTTGGAGGCTAAGTTTGGTGTTGGACCGCATACCATCAGTGTGCCTCGTGTCTGCCCGGCTGATGACATTGATCCGGAAGAATTAAATGCCATTCCGGATGAAATCTTTGAGAAGATTGTATCGGTTATCCGCATTGCGGTGCCATATACCGGAATGATTGTTTCAACCCGTGAATCGAAAGCAACGAGAGAAAAAGTATTAGACCTTGGAATCAGCCAGATTAGCGGTGGTTCCCGCACAAGTGTGGGCGGCTACGTTGAGGAAGAGCCGGAAGAAGAGAATTCCGCTCAGTTTGATGTGTCCGATAGAAGAAGTCTGGATGAGGTTGTGAACTGGCTGCTTGGACTTGGATATATTCCGAGTTTCTGTACGGCTTGTTACCGAGAAGGACGAACCGGTGACCGGTTTATGAAATTGTTGAAATCGGGGCAGATTGTAAACTGTTGTCAGCCAAATGCACTGATGACACTTAAGGAGTATTTGGAGGATTATGCTTCTGCGGACACCAAAGAAAAAGGGGAAAAAGTGATTCGGGAGCAGTTGGAAATTATTACAAATCCGGTAGTGAAAGAGAAGGCAAAAGAGTATATTGAAAATATTCATGAAGGCAAAAGAGATTTCCGATTCTAGTGAATCAATCGAAAGGCACTTGGTGTTTTAAGTGCCTTTCGGTCAAAATAAAGGAGGTAGCATTTGTTTTATAGTATATTGGGTAAAGAGAAGTGTGAGGATTCGGAAAAAATCAGTATTTTTACGGATTTTAATTTGAATGTGTGCATTTCTTACATGAACAATTTGGTTAAGGGATACGATTTACAAAAATTGTATGAGAATATTCCAAAAGAATCTGAGACAACAAAGTATCGGAGAAAAATCACCTCAGATATGCAGAATGAGGCAGTTTTCAAGGCGTTTGACAGGTATGCAAAGCAGGTGGCGAGGGCAGTTTCTTATGAGAAAAAAAGCACTTACAGTAATCTGATTTATCAAAAGCAGAAATGGCATTTAGATTCCCTTCTTATTTACATACAGGCAGTCGAACAATTATTGGATGACTTAAAAAGGCAGTCGTCTTATTCGGATGCAATGGAAGAACTTGTTTCCTATCTTTACGAGGTGACAAAAAGCGAAGCGTTTGAAAAGGGCAAAGAATTGGCGGAAAATCTGCATCAGTCGATGGAAGAAACGAAAATGATATTTTCCCTTCAAAAAAACAAGGTTGTGTGGGAAGAAAAATCGGAGGGCGAATTTTTTGCAGAGAGAATGGCAAAGGCCTTTGCTGCCGCCAAAAAGCCGGGGCAGGCAGTGAATGTAAACAAGGAAACAGAGCTTACGTTGCTTGAGAGAAATCTAGCGGAGCGGCAGATTAAGAGACAAAACTGGGATGGTATGTTAGAAATACTGTTACGGATTCAGATGGATGAAAAACTGGTGCAGTTAGCGGAAGATGTGCAGTACTATCTTGGTTTTTTCCTGCTTGTGCGGGACATGAAAGGAAGAGGTTATTCATTTTGTATGCCGGAGGAAACGGATAAACTGGAAGTAAAGCAGGGATATGATCTTGCCTTAGCTCTTCGCAGTGAAAAGGAAGTGATTGCAAATGACTGTAATCTGCAAAAAGATGAGCGGTTCTTTGTGATTACGGGAGCCAATGGAGGAGGCAAGACGACCTATGCGCGCATGATTGGACAAATTCTGTATTTTGCAAAAATGGGTCTTTTAGTTCCATGTGAAAAGGCAGGTGTGCCAAATTACACAACGATTTTATCACATTTTTCAAATGACGAATCGGAGATGTCCGGAAAAGGAAAGTTAGTGGAGGAATTAACCCGCTTAAAACCGATGATGCAGGAAAAATGGAGTGGAAGTTTTGTGATTTTGAATGAGCTATTTACGACAGCGGCAACGTGGGATGCCGGTATTATGGGGCAGAAAGTGCTTGATTATTTCATGTCGCATGACTGCTATGGAATTTATGTGACACATATCCAGTCGCTTGCAAAAGAGAGGGATGGGTTAGTGAGTCTGGTTGCAGAACTGGCAGATGACCATCATACGCGTTCTTTCAAAATAACAAGAAAACCGGCGAGTGAGGCAGAATATGAGGATTCACTGATTACCAAATACAATATGACCGAAAATCAGATGAAGGCGGTGATAGGACATGAAGATTGAATTTTTCGAGGAGACAAATTTTTCGTATCGGAGAAAGCAGGATTTGGAAAAGGACTTAAATCTGCACTGGATTGCCAGAAATATGGCAGGTGACAAAGTAGGTGACATTCCCGCTATTTTGCAAGTTCTTCAGCATCCTCTTACGACGGAAAGTGAGATTGAAAAAAGGCAGCAGGTTGTTACGGCTGCCTGTGAAAATTCATCGGTAACATATCAGCTGCGGGACCGGATTGTTTCGCTTTCGGAAAATCTGACCCGTGGACTGCATGCGATTTTAGACAGCCGCGGGAAACATTTGATGGAACAGACGATGATTGGTGTGCATGTAGAAACAATTCGGGAATTGGTGCAGGGACTTTCTGAGATTTCGCAAATGGGAGCGAAAAATCCGGAGATTTTCAAAGAGACTGCATTTAACTATTTTTATGACAGTTTTTGTGAGGCAGAGCCGGCCGAAAGATTAGAAGAGCAACTTGCACTGGTGCAGAATCTGGATGCTTTTAAAGGAAACGGAGAAATTGTGCTGGAGGGAGCAATTGGGGAAGGATTTTCCCTGGAAAATGTGGAAGTTGTTTCTGTATGTGACAAGGCAAAGCGGGCAGGAAGCGGTATTTTCTCAGGAAAGAAGGGGCGCGTAATTGCCAGTGAGGAAGTTTACCAGAGCGGTGTTCAGTTTGCCAACCGGGTTGTCCTTGAATTATTAGAGCAGTGTTCGCCGTTTCTGCAGCAGTGGGAGGAGATTTTACAGACGCTGTCAAGGCAGATTATCTTTTTGGCGGGCTGTGCGAGAATGTATGAGCGTGGTTTGTCGGTTGGTTTTTATTTTTGTATGCCAAAAGCTTGTGAAGAAGAGGCAGAAAAATTATATGAATTGGCACTTGCTTTGCAGAGTATGGAGCAGCCAATTCCAAATACTGTGAGTCTGAAAGAACAACGGGCCCTTATCGTGACGGGAGCTAACCAAGGCGGAAAATCAACCTTTTTGCGTAGTCTTGGTATTGCGCAGGTGCTTTGTCAGGCGGGAATGTATGTGCCGGCAAAGAAATATCCGCTTTATGCGTATGAGGATATTTTCACGCATTTTACCAGACGCGAAGATGCAACGATGAACATGGGTAAATTTGAAGAAGAGTTAAAGCGTATGGAGCAGATTTTACGTGGGGCAAAGAAAAATACGCTGATTCTTTTGAATGAATCGTTTGCGACTACAACAGAAGTGACGGCTTACCAGATTGCAATGGATTTAATGCATACTTGTCTTTCGGAGGCGGTAACGGTATGGATGGTGACTCATATTACGAAATTTGCAAAAGAATTGTATGGGGAACACCCTGAGAATGTATTGTTTTTGTCGGCGGGCAGAACGGAAGAAAATGAAATTCGTTTTCAAATGTATGAAAAAGTGCCAGGCGACACAAGTTATGGCCTGACACTTTATGAACAAATGATTGGGAAAATAAATTAGCCCTGATATAAGTTTCTCTTATCAATGACGCGGACTGCTTTTCCTTCACTGCGTGCAATGGTTTTCGGCTCTACTAAAGTAACTTCAGCTAAAATACCAAGCATGGCTTTCAGACCGGATACTAATTTTTTGCGAGCCAGATCGCGGTTGAAGGAAGCGTCAGCTGCCATGACCGGAGTCATTTCTACCTGAACTTCAATATTATCACTGTTTTTAGCACGGGTAACGATAATCTGATAATTTGCCGGGAATCCCTGATTGATTAATACCGTTTCAATCTGTGAAGGGAATACATTGACACCTTTTACAATCAGCATATCATCACTTCGTCCCATTGGTTTTGTCATTTTTACATGAGTACGTCCGCAGGAACATTTCTCGCGGCTTAATATACAGATATCACGTGTACGGTAGCGGAGAAGCGGAAATGCTTCTTTTGTAATACTGGAAAATACTAATTCACCTTTTTCGCCGTCCGGAAGAACTTCACCGGTCTCCGGATTGATAATTTCGGCAATAAAGTGGTCCTCATTAATATGCATGCCGCTCTGTGCTTCACACTCAAAAGCAACACCCGGTCCGGAAATTTCGGTCAGACCATAAATGTCATAAGCTTTGATGCCAAGTGACTGCTCGATATCGTGGCGCATTTCTTCTGTCCATGCCTCTGCACCAAAGATGCCGGCTTTCAGTTTAATCTGATCTTTTACACCACGTTCTTCGATGGTCTCTGCCAAATAGGCAGCATAGGATGGTGTACAGCATAAAATAGTCGAACCTAAGTCTGTCATAAACTGAATCTGACGGTCTGTATTACCGGAGGACATCGGAAGTGTCAAACTTCCTAATTTATGAGAACCGCCATTTAATCCAAACCCGCCGGTAAATAAGCCATAGCCATAACTGACATGAACTACATCTTCTTTTGTACCGCCGGCAGCAACAATCGCGCGGGCACAGCAGTCTTCCCATAAATCAAGGTCGTGCTGGGTATAGAAAGCTACAACACGGCGTCCGGTCGTTCCACTTGTTGACTGCATGCGGACACAATCTTTTAAAGGACGTGCCAAAAGTCCATATGGATAAGCATCTCTTAAGTCATCCTTTGTAATAAAAGGAAGTTTATGTAAATCATCAATCGATTTAATATCGCCTGGTTCAAGACCTTTGTTCTGCATGCGTGTGCGGTAGTAAGGAACGTTGTCATAGATGTTTTTTACCTGCTTTACCAAACGTTCATTTTGCCATGCGCGAATCTGGTCTGCGGATGCACATTCAATTTCTTTTTGAAAATAGTTTCCCATTACATTAATCCTCCATTTTGTAAATATCTTTTTCATGTAAGTACGAATGTCGTTTTGTCATTTTGACCTAAGATTCATTTTACATGAATCTATATAAAAAAGCAAGGTGCTCCACGAATGAAGCACCTTTTGTTACAACCCTTTTAACTTATATAACTTTTATTCAAAAATTATTTCATTAACAATCGATTATAACTTTGTTACGTTTGCTGCCTGAGGACCTTTCTCGCCATCGATAACTTCGAATTCTACTTCGTCGCCTTCATCGAGAACTTTGAATCCGTCCATCTGCAGAGCAGAAAAGTGTACGAATACGTCATTTCCTTCTTCATCGGAGATAAATCCGAAACCTTTTTTGGCATTAAACCATTTAACTGTACCTTTCATGTGTTTTGCCTCCTAAAAATATAATTTAACACCCTTTAACAATAGCACATTAGGAAACAAAAGTCAAAGAGTAATTTTGTAGTAAGTTTTTAGCAAAAAGAAGAGTCCAAACCTTTACCGTTCGGGACCGTTCTCACTAAAGGAACACACGCAGCGGCGCCTGAGGGCAAACTACGCCCTCTATGCACCGGCGGTGTTCAAAATCCCTCATGGTAAAGGTTTGGGCTCTTCTTTCTGATAACGAAACTTACTATAAAATGTTGACCTATTGGTATTTGATTGTTTTACTGTTTCGTTGGTTTGCAAGTACCGGCAAGAAGCTTAGGCAACCGAAAGTGTCAAAAAAGGCAAAAAGAGTTGCATGGATTTTGAGAGAAAACAACCAAAAAGAAGAAGATAAGAGTAAAGAGTTGCATTTGCGGCGTGATTTGGCGGTGTTTAGCAGGTTGAAGACCTGAAAATGAGTTCAAAAGGCAACTCTTTTAGGTAAATCAAAGGAAAAGAGTTGTCGTAGAACCGGTAGACCGGAGAGTGAACTTCTGTCACTTTTGTTTCAAACGAGTAGAATCAATTTTGATGAGAATTTGCTAGTGTTTTTCAACTTCCGGTGATTCCCCCAAAATAAATCTGCAACGATTGCGCTTCAAATACGTAGGTATCTGGCATGTGTAGTTTACATGCCGATACCCTTACGCATTTTGCTAAGCGGGAGCGGCGCAAGAGATGCAGATTTATTTTAGGGGAATTTGGAAAGTGAAAAAACACTCAAATTTTTGACATTCCCCCGCCAAATGTGATACTGTATAAATATCTGAAAAAAGATAGAAAATAAGAAGAAAAGAATAGATTGGAGAGTCGCGATGAATGTTTCAAATTGCAGCGCATACGAGTTAATTGAAGAAAGCAAAATATCGGATTTAAACAGTATAGGATATTTGCTCCGCCATAAAAAGAGCGGTGCCAGAGTGGCAGTTTTGGAAAATGATGATGAGAATAAAGTGTTTAACATAGGTTTTCGGACACCGCCAAAGGATTCGACCGGAGTTGCTCATATTGTGGAGCATACGGTGTTGTGTGGTTCAGATAAGTTTCCGGTCAAAGACCCGTTTATTGAACTAGCAAAGGGATCCTTAAACACATTCTTAAATGCGATGACCTACCCGGATAAGACAGTTTACCCGGTGGCAAGCTGTAATGACAAGGATTTTCAAAACCTCATGCATGTGTATCTGGATGCGGTTTTTTATCCGAATATTTATAAAGAAGAAAAAATCTTTCGTCAGGAAGGATGGCACTATGAATTAGAGAGTGTGGATGGAGAACTGATTTACAATGGTGTGGTATTTAATGAGATGAAGGGTGTATTTTCATCAGCGAAACAATTGTTAGACCGTAACATCCAGCAGTCGTTGTTCCCGGATACGGCATATGGCGTGGAGTCCGGCGGAGACCCGGCATCAATACCGGATTTGACCTACGAGGATTATCTGGCATTTCATAAAAAATATTATCATCCATCGAATAGTTATCTGTATTTGTATGGAAATATGGATATGGAAGAAAAGTTAAACTGGATTGATGAAAATTATCTGAGCCATTTTGAGAAAATTGAAGTGGATTCCGAGGTGCGGCTGCAAAAGCCATTTGCCGAAAGAAAAGAGGAGTATGGTTTTTATTCGGTGACGGAAGGGGAGGACACCGAAGGAAAGGCATATTTCAGTTATAATACCGTGTGTGGCGACGGACTTGACAGAAATTTGTACCGAGCATTTCCGGTTCTTTCCTATGTATTAGTGCAGTCGATTGGAGCACCGTTAAAACAGGCTTTATTGGACGCGGGCATTGGAAATGACATCAGTTGTTATTATGAAGAGAGTGTCAGACAGCCGTTTTTCTCGATTATTGCGAAAAATGTAAAAATGGAGCAGAAACAGCAGTTTATTACTGTGATTGAGACTGAGTTGAAAAAAATTGTCAAAGAGGGATTGAATCAGCAGTCACTGCTTGCGGCAATCAACGGATATGAATTTCAGTACCGGGAGGCGGATTTTGGAAACTTCCCGAAAGGGCTTATGTATGGACTTCAGATTTTTGACAGCTGGCTGTATGATGAAAATAAACCGTTTATTCATATTCAGGCAAACGATACATTTGCATTTTTGAAAAAGCAGGTTGGCACGGATTATTTTGAAAAAATCATTGAAAAATATCTGCTTAAAAATCCGCATGCGACATTTGTCAGTGTGCAGCCAAAAGTGGGCTTGACTACGCTTATGGAAGAGGAAGAAAAGAAAAAGCTGGCAGACTATATGGAAACTTTGAGCAATGAACAGAAAGCGGCACTCGTGAAAGAAACAGAGGAACTCAAAAAGTATCAGGAGGAGCCGACTCCTTCGGAGGATTTAAAATGCATTCCGCTTCTCACGAGAGAGGATATGAAGAAAGAAGCGCAGCCATTTAAAAATGAAATGAAAGAAATGGTGGGAGTTCCGGTTTTGCATCATCATATTTTTACGAATGGCATTGAGTATTTTCGCTGCTTTTTCGATGTCAAAGATTTGGAAGAGTATACACCGTATTTGTCACTTTTGAGCGAATTAATTTCGGCTATGGATACGGAAAAGTATACGAAACTGGAACTTAGTAATGAGATTCTTTTGCATGCCGGCGGTATTTCGACAGATTTGGTTGTGTACGCGAACCGTCATAATGACGATTACCGGTATTTATGGGAGATTAGTGGAAAAGCATTAACCGCAGAGACGGAAAAGGTGTTTGACCTTTTGGCAGAAATGCTTACCAATACAAAGCTTTTCGATGAAAAACGACTGTATGAGATTATTGCGGAGAGCCGTTCGATTAAGCAGTCATCGCTTTTGTCGGCAGGACATACAACAGCGGTTGGCCGTGCGATGGCATATATGAAAAAGAACGCATATCTTACGGAATATATCCGAGGAATTGCCTACTATGACTTTTTGTGCGATTTGGAAGAGCATTTTGATGAGAGAAAGGAGAATTTGATTTCTGTTTTACAGGCATTGGCAAAGAAGGTTTTTGTAAAGGAGCGTCTGTCTGTCGATTTAACTTCTGGCAAAGAAGGCTTAAAACCGCTTGAAAATGGACTTTCACGGTTGATTGACCGGTTGCCGGATTTTGCGGAGGAAAAACTTCTAAAACCGGAATATTCGATGAAACCGATTGTAGAAAATGAGGGATTTAAGACGGCTGGAAAAGTGCAGTATGTGGCACGGGTCGGAAATTCTTCGGAAAAAGGAATTGCTTACAACGGTGTCAATAAGGTATTAAAAACAATTCTTGGATATGATTACTTGTGGAATGAAGTCCGCGTCAAAGGCGGCGCCTATGGTGTTATGTGTGCTTTTACGGACATGGGAAATGGTTATATGGTATCGTACCGCGATCCGAACCTTGCAGAAACGAATGAAGTATTTGAAAAAGTACCGGATTACTTGGAATCTTTCGATGCTGATGAGCGCGATATGATGAAATATATTATTGGCACGGTTAGTGAATTAGATACGCCATTAACACCGAGAGCCGAGGGACGGCGTTCGAGTCAGGCATGGCTTACCGACATTACCTTTGAGCAGATTCAAAAAGAGAGAGATGAGGTGCTTTCGGCAGACTGTGAACAGGTTCGCGAGGCTGCAAAAATGGTTTCCACGGTACTTAGTGATGGATATATTTGTGCAATCGGAAGCGAAGGAAAAGTGGAAGATGCAAAAGATTTATTTAATGAAATACGTGTTTTGAATTAGAAAGAAAATGGAGGATAAGATGGGACAGGAATTTAAATCAGGTTTTGTTACGTTAGTGGGCAGACCAAATGTGGGAAAATCTACGTTGATGAATCAAATGATTGGTCAGAAAATAGCGATTACTTCAAATAAACCGCAGACTACGAGAAACCGGATTCAGACGGTGTATCATGATGAGCGCGGACAGATCGTTTTTTTGGACACGCCGGGTATTCACAAGGCAAAAAATAAGCTTGGTGAATATATGGTAGGTGTGGCAGAAAAAACATTTTCAGAAGTTGACCTTGTGCTCTGGCTTGTTGAGGCAACAACATTTATCGGCAGAGGCGAGCGCTATATTGCAGAGGAGTTAAAACAGTCCAAAGCGCCGGTTATTCTTGTAATGAATAAAATTGATACGATTAAGAAAGACGAATTGTTAGAATGTATTGCTGCCTATAAAGATATGATGGAATTTGCAGAAATTATACCGGTTTCTGCGTGGACGGGCGAAAATGTCGATGAACTTATTACGACCATGTTTTCTTATCTGGAAGAGGGACCGGCATTTTACGATGAGGATACGATTACGGACCAGCCGGTGCGCCAGATTGTGGCGGAATTGATTCGCGAAAAAGCACTTCGTCTGCTTTCGGATGAAATTCCACACGGAATTGCTGTTGCCATTGACCAGATGAAAAACAGGCCGGGAAAAAGAAATTTGATTGACATTGATGCTACTATTATCTGCGAGAGAAGTTCCCATAAGGGAATTATCATCGGAAAACAGGGCAGTATGCTCAAACGAATTGGAACCGATGCCAGAAGGGAAATTGAAGAATTTTTGCAGGCAAAGGTAAATCTGAAACTTTGGGTTAAGGTGAAAAAAGACTGGCGTGACAGTGATTTTCTTCTTAAGAATTTTGGCTATAAAGAAAAAGACTGATTACCAATATGTGTTAGCATAGCCGGTTTGGAATCGGGATATCCTATTGCTAGGGTGTAAAGCAATTTACATCCGGACAAAAGTATAAAAGCCGCAAAAGGACTGCGGCGAGGAGGAACGCAATGGGAAATGAAGCAAACTGGAATACATTTACACAGACGGGGAAAGTGTCTGATTATCTGGCGTATGTGAGGGAAGAAAAAGGAAGAAACGGATGGGAAAATGCAGCAAAGGAAGAGAGGGGAACACGTGAAAGAGAGAGTGACAGGAATGGTGCTTTCGGCAGCTACCATTGGTGAATACGACAAACGTGTTGTCCTTTTGACGAAAGAGCGGGGGCGCATCTCCGCCTTCGCCAGAGGGGCAAGGCGCCCCAGAAGTCCGCTGTCTGCTGCAACGGAACCGTTTACCTTTGGGGAGTTTTTTATTTATAGAGGACGGGATTCTTATAGCATAGAGCAGGTTGAGGTGGAAAATTATTTCCCGGAATTAAGGCAGAATCTGGAGCATTTATATCTGGCACTTTATTTTTGCGAGGTGGCAGATTATTTTACGAGGGAAGGAATGAAAGCGAAGCATGAATTGAATCTTTTGTATTTGTCGCTGCGGGCGTTATCGGTGCCTTCTCTGCCGGAAGAACTGGTGCGTTACATATATGAATTCCGGATGTTAGCGATTGCCGGGGAGGCACCGCGTATTTTTGAGTGCATAAGGTGTGGGAAAACGGAAAATCTGCACCATTTTTATGTGGGGGATGCGGGCATTGTCTGCGATGAATGCCACGACGGAAAGACCGGTATTTTGTTGTCGGAAACTGCTATTTACACTTTGCAGAGGATTCTCTCCTCGCCGCTTCAAAAACTGTATACTTTTTCGGTCAGCGAGGCAGTGCTTTTCCAGTTAAAAGAAGTTGTCTCACGATATTTTAAGGCGCACACAGACCGTACATTTCACTCGCTGGATATGTTAGATATGGGATTTTAAGTCTTTATTTTTACCACTTACAAACGAAATAGAACCACTTACGGAAAATGGGTTTACAATCCATTTTCTTTTGCTATAATGGCATTACACACGAAGAGGGAGGCGATTATGAAGATTACCATTGAGTTGGATGAGAATCTGCCGGATGATGAAATAAGGATTCACTGCCGCCGGATGACTGAGGAACTGCAAAAAATTCAAGAGGCATTTGCATCCGGTCATACGGAGACAAAACGGCTGGTTCTTTATCAGGGAGATTTGGAGTGTTATGTGGATGTTTTGGATATTTTGTTTTTTGAAACCGAAGGAACAATAGTTCAGGTTCATACAAGAGATGAAATATATGAGACGAAACAGCGGCTCTACGAATTGGAGGAGATTCTTCCAAATCAATTTCTGCGTGTTTCCAAATCGACGATTGCCAATGTGTCGGAAATTTATTCGCTGCAAAAGAGTAATCTGTCGACAACGAGCTGTGCGGCATTTCGAAATTCCCATAAGCAGATTTTTGTATCCAGACATTATAGCAGAGTATTAAAAGAAAAATTAGTAGAAATGAGGATGAGATGATGAAAAAAAATTATTTTTGGGGCGTATTTTTAATCTTGGCGGGTGCCTATCTGGTTGTGAGCCAGCTTGGATACCTTCCGGCAGTAGGCGTATTTTCACTGTTGTTTACCGTTGTATGCATCGCCGTGATTGTGGCGAGTATCCCACATGTTCACTTTGGCGGAATTTTATTTCCACTTGCTTTTATCGCAATTATCTACGATAAACCGCTTGGAATCACGGCAATCACACCGTGGACAGTTTTACTGGCAGCCCTTCTATTGACGATTGGACTACACCTGATCTTTGGACGTTTTCGGAAAAAAATATTCCATCGCGGGCACTCTAAAAAAAGAGATGAATGGGACGAAGTCAAGGGTGAAAGACTCAATGATGACGAACTGGATATTTCGTCAACCTTTGGTAGTGTCATCCGCTACATCACATCGGAAGATTTTCGCTATGCGGAAATAGATGCCAGTTTTGCAGGGGTTAAGGTGTATCTTGACCAGGCAAGAATCCCATCGGGAAATGCAACAATAAACATTGATTCATCATTTGCCGGTGTCGAACTTTTCGTGCCAAAAGAGTGGCAGATTGTGAACCATGTAGAGAGCAGTTTTGGTGGAATTGATGAAAAAAATAACAGAAACGGCGAAGTCACGGCAACACTCACATTAGAGGGAAGCAATAACTTTGGTGGAATTACGATTTACTATGTGTAAGCAAAAGACCGTAGTTTCGCATGAGGGACCACTTTCGCTAGAGAACACACGTAACGGTGCGCAAGTCCCTCATGGCAGAATCTACGGTCTTTATTGCTCTGCTCAGCATCATTTCCCCATTTGAGAAAATTATTTGCAGGAAATATTCCATGTTGGCCTTTGAGAATTCCGGTAATTCACTAAGAAAAGATTTGCATCGAGTGGGTTTTGAGTGTGTCAGCAGGTGGCACTGGTAGTTTCAGTGCCCCTGCTGTTACGCAACTCAACCAGGCGGGAGCCGTCCCACGAGATGCAAACTTTTCTTAATGAATTCCGGAAACCTCAAAAACCACCATATAGAATATCCCCTGCAAATTATTTTACTTGCAAAACCATCGCTAAAATAGTACAATATTGAGAGAAAATGAAAGCAATGGAGGAAGACGATGGAAAAGACAATGGACAAAATCGTTGCACTGGCTAAGAGCCGTGGATTTATCTATCCGGGTTCTGAGATTTACGGTGGTTTAGCGAATACATGGGATTATGGAAATCTCGGTGTAGAATTAAAAAATAATGTAAAAAAAGCATGGTGGCAGAAGTTTATTCAGGAGAATAAATACAATGTTGGTGTGGACTGTGCGATTCTTATGAATCCGCAGACATGGGTAGCATCCGGACACCTTGGCGGCTTTTCCGACCCTCTGATGGATTGTAAAGAGTGTCATGAGCGTTTCCGTGCAGACCAGTTGATTGAAGAGTTTGCAGGAGACAATGACATTGAATTAGATGGTTCTGTAGATGGCTGGTCCAATGAGCAGATGGAACAGTTTATCGAAGAACACAAAATTGCATGCCCAAGTTGTGGAAAACACAATTTTACGGAAATTCGTCAGTTTAACCTGATGTTTAAAACATTCCAGGGTGTAACCGAAGATGCAAAAAATACCGTATATCTTCGTCCGGAGACGGCACAGGGTATTTTTGTAAACTTTAAAAATGTACAGCGTACGTCGCGCAAAAAAATTCCGTTTGGTATTGGACAGATTGGTAAGTCATTCCGTAATGAGATTACGCCGGGTAACTTTACATTCCGTACCCGTGAGTTTGAACAGATGGAACTTGAATTTTTCTGTGAGCCGGGAACGGATTTGGAGTGGTTTAACTACTGGCGTCAGTTCTGTATCGATTGGCTGCAGAGCCTTGGCATCAAAGAAGATGAGATGCGTGCGCGTGACCATTCACCGGAAGAACTTTGCTTCTACAGTAAGGGAACGACAGACCTTGAGTTCTTGTTCCCATTTGGCTGGGGCGAACTTTGGGGAATCGCAGACCGTACAGATTACGATTTGACACAGCATCAGAATACTTCCGGCGAGCCGATGGAATATTTTGATGATGAAAAACGTGAGAAATACATTCCTTATGTAATTGAGCCTTCACTGGGAGCAGACCGTGTAACACTTGCCTTCCTTTGCAGTGCTTATGATGAAGAAAATATTGGAACGAAAGAAAAACCGGATGTTCGTACGGTTCTTCATTTCCATCCGGCATTGGCACCGGTTAAAATTGGTGTGCTGCCATTGTCAAAGAAATTGAATGAGAATGCTGAAAAAGTATTTGAAGAGCTCAGCAAGACTTACAACTGTGAATATGACGACCGTGGTAATATCGGTAAACGCTACCGCCGTCAGGATGAAATCGGTACACCATATTGTGTTACTTATGATTTTGATTCAGAAGAAGATGGTATGGTTACGGTACGTGACCGTGATACTATGGAACAGGAAAGAGTTAAAATTGTAGATTTGAAAGAGTATTTTGCGGATAAATTTACATTTTAGGAGACTTTATGCAGAAACGCGAAGTTACTAAAAAGCAACTGGCTGTCATCATCTTGTTAAGCATCGGGATGCTGGCAGCCGCTGCTTTATTAAATCAGTTTTTCCCGGCCGGGTCAAAGCAGACAAAGGAAACATTAAAACAGACAGCGGTTACGCCGAAGGTGACCGCTTTGCCGTCGTTGTCTCCGACACAAAAACCGACACCGACGCCTGATCCGACCCAAAAAGTAGCAACTTTCTTTCAGGGACCAAAGGCTTATGAGGGGCGCAGAGAGTGGTCCGGTAAATGGGGCAAAGAGTTTTACGATGGTGGCTCCTTTGGTGCTTTTGGATGCGGTTTGTGCTGCATGGCAAATATTTATACGACATTTTCTTCGTATGAAAGTTCACCGGTTGATATGTACCGGTATGCAAAAAAAGTGAGTGGCTATGGCGGTGGTGGTGCTATCGACTGGGGCTATATGAAGGCTACGTTAAAAGAACTTGGTTTTACGTCAGATGTTTTTCGTAAGCCCGGCAAATACGAAGCGTTTCAAAAGTTAGTGAAAGAATCACTGGCATGTATTGTTGTGGTGAGCAGTAATGACAGCGATTGTTACTGGAAAGATACACCGGGGCATTATGTGACATTGTTTTTATATGATGAGAAAAGCGATAAAATTTTTCTCGGGGATTCCGGAGATTTGACGCATAACAGACAGTGGGTACCTTTGAAAAAAGTATATCGTTCTTTGAAAAAATCAAACCCATGGCAGATTTTGCAGGTGACATCGTTTGATAAGTCGAAGGACAATTGGAAACATAAAGGATTTGGAGGAAATGCGATACTTCCGAAAGAATGGAAATAAATACGCAGGCAGGTGATACGCAGTGAATATTGCAATTTGTGATGATGACAAAGGCGTATGCTCTCAGCTTGAGGGGTGGATTGAACAATATAACTATGAAAATGCAACGCGTCTCTATGTTGACGTGTATCATAGTGCGGAGACATTGCAGCAGCAGTTACAGAACGGTCAGTGGTATGACATGCTGTTTCTTGATATTGAACTGCCACAGAAAAATGGAATTGAACTGGGGCAGATGATTCGCAGTGCATGGAAAATGGATTTGATTTATTTGGTTTTTATCTCCGGAAAATCAAATTATTGTATGGATTTATTTGATGTGCATCCATTGAATTTTCATTTAAAACCGTTAAAACACAAGGATGTTGTAAAAGATATTGACCTCGTGCGTGAGCGTGTTAATACGGGAACGCTTGCTTTTCGGTACCGTGAAGATGGTGTTTATAAAAGTGTATGTTTGAAGGATATTGTGTATTTTGTAGGAGCGGGAAAAGGTGTTGAAGTTCATTGTAAGGACGGGAGAGTGGCTTTTGCGGGGAATTCGCTGCAGCAGCTTTGTGACATTTACGAAAAACATGGATTCAGCCGTTGTCATAAGAGTTATCTGATTAACCTGAATTATGTTTCGGAATATTCTATGTCAAAGGTGAAGATGTCAGATGGCAAAGAGATTATAATAGGAAAAAGCCGTAGAAAACAATTTAAAGATGAATTCATTAATCATGAACTGATGGAGGACTGAGATGCTTTTTGCTACTTTTTATATTATTGCCAATATATTTCAATCTTACGAATTATGGCTGTTGTACCGATGCTTTTTTGGGAAAAGCAAGCGTGGGGCAGGCATTGAATTTTTAGCCTTTGTGCTCTTTTTTACGATAACCATGCTGTTAAATGTTTTTATAGATATTCCAATTCTTACGGGACTTAGTTCTTATGTTATGCTTGTATTGATTGCCTTTTTTGGGTACGAGAGCGGCTGGAAACAAGGCCTTTTGTATTCAGTCTTTGCTTTTGTCAGCATGACTTTAGCAGAATGTATCGTGGGACTTGCAACCGGATTTTTGGATTTAAATGTATTCCAGTCGAGAGAATATTACAACGTCTGGGGCATGGTGGCACTGCCGGTCGTGCAGTATCTTGTCGTGCTTATGATACGAAACTTTCGCAATCTGCAGAAAGGAAGAGAGATTCCGATTCTTTACTGGGCGGTAACGATTGTGCTCCCGGTGTTTTCACTTTACCTTGATTTGATGATTTGCCAGCAGAATTTTTACTGGTTAAATATGCTTGGCTGTACGGTTATTTTGTTTGTCATGAATGTTTTGGTATTTTATCTGTGTGACGTTCAGATTGAAAATATGCGCGTGCGTTTTGAAAAGGAAAAACTGGAGCAGCTAAATGTGTATCAGAACCGTCAGCTTAAACTGATGCATCAGATGGATGAAGAACTTAGAATTCAGCGGCATGATTTTCAGAAACATATTTCCATGCTTGCATTTATGAACAGTCAGGGCGAAAAAGAAAAACTGACAGCGTACTTAAATGAAATGCAGGAAGGGGAACTTTTCCAGACGAAGTTTGAGCGAACGGACAATTTTGTCATTGACAGTATTCTCAGCTATAAATTGCAGGAGGCAGACCGCCTTGGGATTGAAACTAAAATGGATGTCAAAGTTCCAAAAGATTTGAATGTTTCTGCCTATGTGCTTACGGGAATCCTGACAAATCTTCTTGACAATGCAATAGAAGCGTGCGAAAAAGTGCAAGATAAAAAGATTAAGATTACAATAAAATATGCAAAGAAAATGCTCATTATCCGAATTTCCAATACCTATGACGGCAAAGAGAAATTTAATTCTGTAATGGGAATTAAAACGTCGAAAAAAGATAAAGAGCTTCATGGTTATGGAATTAAAAGTATTCGTCACATGGTCGAGAGTGTTGACGGAGATTTTGAGATACATACAAAAGAGGAGTGGTTTGTTGCTGATGTGGTGATTCCGCTGGTGTAAAAATGTCCGTTCACTCCCAATTTTTGTCCGTTCACGAATTTTAGGATCTGTTATCGTTAGAATGTGTTATCATAATTATAATAATATAAAGCATGAGAGGGGGAGATGTACATGATTACATATTTGTTACCAGCCATTTTGTTTGTACAGTTTGTTATATTTGCCGGTGTGCTTTTGTTTTGTATGCATGAATGGGATATAAGGACGAAGAGTGGAATTTATTTATTCATATCATATGTGATGGCTTTGTTTACTCTGGCAGGGATATTTGTTGTGGTGTATTTTCCGTTTCCAATACAACAAGAGGAAATTGCATTGAATATTGAATATGAATTGGGGCAAACAAATAATTTTGTACCTTTTCGTAGTATCTTTGGTTATATAAAAGATTTTTTCTCAGGATATCAAAGTGTATTTTTATTTCAATGTATAGGAAATATATTGTTGTTTGTTCCATATGGTTTTTTTACTGCGATTTTAAGCTGGAAACAGAAACATAAAAAGAAAACGGTTTTTATCATATGTTTTCTTACCAGCTTATCAATTGAAATTTTGCAGGGCGTATTTAACTCTGCCTTAGGTTATTGTTATCGAAGCGTCGATGTGGACGATTTTTTATTAAATCTTTTAGGAGGGATGATAGGAAGTATGGCAGCAGAGATTGTTTATAATAAGGAGGTTTGATTATGCAAAGAACAAAAATTGTGATGGGCGTTTTGGTGTTTATGTTACTTGCTGTGGCATCGCCACTGACGGCAAAAGTAAGCAAAGCAGACACGCCGGCTGCAACTGAAAAACCGGTTGCAAGGGAAGATACGGTGGAGGATTGGCGCAATACCGATGCTTTTGTAAAAAGCGGTAAATACTCTTATCGTGTGATTGATGCGGCAAAAAAGGAAATTGAATTGAGAAAGATTGCGTCAGATGATACGGAAATTATGATTCCGCAAACCATTGATGGGTACAAAGTGGTCAGTCTTGGTTATTCCGGAAAAATTTTGACGAATGAGGTGAATTTAAGTGTGAATCGTCAGTCTTTTACGGTACTGACAAATGCAGATAAAGTGACAAAAATAACGATACCAAAAACAGTAACAAACATTGGAGTAATGGCGTTTTATCAGTGTAAAAATCTGAAAAAACTTTATTTGCCGAAAGATGTTTTGTTTGTTAGAGAGTATGCATTTTTTGGTTGCAGCAGTTTGACAGAATTACATTTAAATGATGGCGTTGCTATATATAATGAAGCGTTTGCGGATTGTACTTCATTAAAGAAAGTCTACTCTAAAGGATTTTATTCGTTGTCTTATGAAAGCCGTCTTTTTTCGAAGCCGATTGAAGAGTGGCATTTGGCTCAGGGAGAGGACAAAGGAATTGGCTATTATTCGTTTTGGACAAATGATTTTTGTAAGGGTAGCAGTAAGAAATTTTCCATAAAAAAACTTTACGTAGATGCTAAAGTGAAAAAGGTTCGTCTGGGAATCATGCAGGGGGATGAAAAAAATCCTTTCTTTGTGAAAAAGATTTACATTAAGGGAAAGAAAACAAAATTAACTGCTGACAAAAGCATGAAGACAAGTGTTTGCACGGTAAAAGGAGCAAAGGCAATTCGTGGAGCGAAAAAGGCGCATATGACATATTCGTACAAAATATCCCGGAAAGTATGTATACGGAAAAAGGCGAAGAAAAAGAAGACTTATTGTGTGACGATGACATATCGAAGCAAAAAGGGAAAATGGATTAAACATGTGAAAAACGTTCCAACTAAATAAAAATATGGTATATAAAAAAACTGCGTCTTGTGTTTACAAGACGCAGCTTTTTTTGTTGTAGATAAATTATTTATCAGAAATTTCACTGTGAATCTGCTGCAAGGATTTTACCTCACCATTGCCATGTTTCTGAACATACAGGATTCCTTTAATACTTGCTTTGGCAGCAGCGATAGTTGTCATATAAGGGATTTTTGCTTTAATTGCTGCTTTGCGCAGGTAACTGTCATCGTGTACGCTGTCTTTGCCAACCGGTGAGTTGATAATTAAATCGATATCGCCGTTTGTAATTAAATCCAGTACATTTGGACGACCTTCATACAATTTCAATACTTTCTCTGCCTCAACGCCGGCATCGGTAATGATTTCGTGTGTCTTACCGGTTGCCAGAATCTTAAAGCCTGCCTCGGCGAATAATTTAGCAACTTCAACTACTTCCGGTTTGTCCTTGCGGTTTACGGAAATTAATACAGTTCCTTTCAAAGGAAGTTTTGTCTGTGTTGCTTCCTGTGCTTTGTAGAACGCCTCGCCATAGTAGGTGGAAAGACCAAGTACCTCGCCGGTAGAGCGCATTTCCGGTCCGAGCAGAGGGTCAACCTCTGGGAACATGTTAAATGGAAATACGGCTTCTTTGACACCGAAATATGGAATATTCTGTTCCTTCAAAGAGGATACCGGTGATGGGCGGCCTGTAAGTTCTGAAGTAATAATGTCGGTAGCTAAAGGCACCATGCGGATGTTACATACTTTGGAAACAAGCGGTACGGTACGGGAAGCTCTTGGATTTGCCTCCAGAACGTAAACCGTTCCATTTTCAATGGCATACTGCATATTCATGAGACCTTTAACATGCATCTCTTCCGCAATCTTTTTCGTGTATTCTTTGATTGTCGCAACATTTTCCTCGGAAATATGAACCGATGGAATAATGCAGGCAGAGTCTCCGGAGTGTACACCGGCAAGCTCAATATGTTCCATAACAGCAGGAACGAAAGCGTGTGTTCCATCGCTGATGGCATCTGCTTCACATTCCAATGCGTGATTTAAGAAACGGTCAATCAAAATCGGACGGTCCGGTGTAACACCTACGGCTGCTTTCATGTAGTCGGTAAGACTTTCGTCATCATATACGACTTCCATGCCGCGTCCGCCAAGTACATAAGAAGGACGAACCATAACCGGATAACCAATTTTTTTCGCAATTTCCAGTGCTTCATCAACGGTTGTTGCCATGCCTGCTTCCGGCATTGGAATTCCTAATTTGTCCATCATGGCACGGAACAAATCGCGGTCTTCCGCCAAGTCGATAACGGATGGAGACGTGCCAAGAATTTTAACTCCGTTTTTCTCCAGTTCGGCTGCCAAATTAAGCGGTGTCTGTCCACCAAACTGAGCAATTACACCGAGTGGTTTTTCTTTTTTGTAAATGCTTAAAACATCTTCCAATGTTAAAGGCTCAAAGTACAATTTGTCGGATGTATCGTAGTCGGTGGAAACCGTCTCCGGATTACAGTTTACGATAATCGTCTCAAAGCCGAGTTTTTTCAAAGCAAGTGCTGCGTGAACACAGCAGTAGTCAAATTCGATACCCTGACCGATTCGGTTTGGACCACCACCGAGAATCATGATTTTATTCTTTTCTTCGCTGACCGGATTTTTGTCTTTGGCGTTGTAAGTTGAATAATAATAAGCACTGTCTTTGGTTCCGCTTACGTGAATACCTTCCCAGGCCTCCTCAATGCCAAGTTCGATTCTCTTATTGCGGATGTCATCTTCCGGAATCGCAAGAATCTGACTTAAGTATTTATCCGAGAAGCCATTTTTCTTAGCGGAAATAAGCTGCTCATCGGATGGAAGAGAACCTTTGGATTTTGCGATGGCTTCCTCTTCCTCAACAAGTTCTTTCATCTGTTCAACAAAGTAGTGTTTTACTTTTGTAATATCAAAGATTTCGTCTACGGTAGCGCCCTTTCTAAGTGCCTCATACATAATGAAATGGCGGTCACTCGAAGGAGTAGCTAACATACGAAGTAGTTCTTCTTTTGATTTTTCATTATAATCTTTGGCAAAACCTAAACCATAGCGGCCGGTCTCTAAGCTTCGGATTGCTTTCTGGAAAGCCTCTTTATAGGTTTTTCCGATGCTCATTACTTCGCCGACGGCACGCATCTGAGTTCCTAATTTATCTTCTACACCTTTGAATTTTTCAAAAGCCCAGCGCGCAAATTTAATTACAATATAGTCACCGTCCGGTTTGTATTTATCTAAGGTTCCGTATTTTCCACATTCGATGTCTTTCAAAGTAAGACCGGCAGCAAGCATAGCGGAAACTAAAGCGATTGGGAAACCGGTAGCTTTGGATGCCAGTGCAGAAGAACGGGAAGTTCTTGGGTTGATTTCGATAACAACGATTCGATCGGAAACCGGATCATGAGCAAACTGTACATTAGTGCCGCCGATTACTTTGACGGAATCGACAATGCGGTATGCCTGTTCCTGAAGACGTTTCTGCACTTCTTCGGAAATGGTAAGCATCGGTGCGGAACAGAAAGAATCACCGGTATGCGTTCCCATTGGGTCAATGTTTTCAATGAAGCAGACGGTAATCATATTGCCATCGGCGTCACGTACAATTTCAAGCTCTAATTCTTCCCAGCCAAGGATGGATTCCTCGACAAGAACCTGTCCAACTAAACTTGCCTGAAGTCCACGGGCACAAACAGTTTTTAATTCTTCTTTATTATAGACAAGACCGCCGCCGGCGCCGCCCATTGTGTAAGCAGGGCGTAAAACAACCGGATATCCTAATTCATCCGCAATGGCTAACGCTTCATCTACGCTGTAGGATACCTGGCTTCTTGCCATTTCAACGCCAATGGCATCCATGGATTTCTTGAATTCGATACGGTCTTCTCCACGTTCAATGGCATCGACCTGCACACCAATTACCTGTACGCCGTATTTGTCAAGAATTCCCTCACTTGCCAATTCGGCACAAAGGTTTAAGCCGGACTGACCGCCGAGGTTTGGTAAAACGGCATCCGGACGCTCTTTGGCAATGATTTGCTCCAAACGGTTTACGTTCAGTGGCTCGATGTAAGTTACATCTGCAATTTCCGGGTCTGTCATAATGGTTGCCGGGTTGGAATTGACCAAAACGATTTCGTAACCAAGTTTTCTGAGCGCCTTGCAGGCCTGTGTTCCGGAGTAGTCAAACTCGCAGGCTTGTCCGATGATAATCGGACCGGAACCGATGATTAATACTTTGTTAATGTCTTCTCTTTTAGGCATAGTTGTCTCCTTTATATATAGTTTTTTTGTTCTCTATCCATTTTATTTATTTGATGATATATCCAATTCCCAAACAGTTTGGACCGATATGTGTTCCTACGACCGGTCCGATGCAGGTGGTCAGAATTTCATTTTTAATACCTGCCTCACGAAGTTGTTCTTCAAATGCTTTTGCCCGCTCCGGCGCATTTGAATGTCCGATTACGAGTTTATAATTTTCATCTGCCGGCTGGTCTTTTAATTTGTTAATCAGCCATGCATTTGCGGATTTCTTTCCTTTTACCTTATCAATTGGTTTTGCACCGTCGGCAATAACCTGTAAAACCGGATGTACTTTCATCAGGCCGCCAAGCAGTGCTGCACTTTTACTGATTCGTCCGCCACGTTTTAAGTATTCCAGTGAATCTACGACGATATAGGTTGCGGTTTTCTTTAAAAGGGCCTGAATGGTGTCGGCAATTTCTTTTGCGGATTTTCCCTCGTCACGCAAAGTGACAGCAGTTTCAACTAAAAGTCCCTGTCCCATGGCTCCCGTTTCACAGTCAATCAAATACAGACGGTCAGAATTGATGTTTTCTGCGGCAATGGATGCGGACTGAAATGTTGCACTCATGTATTTGGAAAAGAGGACTGCCACGACTTCATCGTCGGCATCGATGTATTTTTTGAAAATTTCCTCGAATTCAAATGGATTGACAGCGGCGGTAGAAGGATTGTTACTGTCGTTTGTAAGTTTGTCATAGAAAGCTTCGTTGGTGAGATCAATACCACATTTAAAATCGTCTTCCCCAAAACGAACGGTAAGCGGCATGATATCGATGTTTAATTCTTTTGCATAGTCCATGGTTAAATCGCACAGACTGTCCGTAATTATGCGTATCATAGGAACCTCCATTATTTCATTGTAAATGTATTTGCAGGGCATTTTATATAAAAAAATTATCTTCTTATATATAATACCGCAGTTATAAAAATTATAGTGTGATTGTAATGGTTTGTCAATTAAATTACCAAAAAATCGGATAAGACGAAAAAAGTGCTTTTCTCTCGGCGTTCTTTATGTTACAATGGAGTCAGCGACCGCAGAACTGTTGCGTTATTTCTATGCAAATGTTTCTGTGTCAAAATACATTATTATATTATTTAGGAGGAAATAAGTATCATGGCAAACAAATGGGTTTATACCTTCAAAGAAGGTAACATGACCATGCGTAATCTGCTTGGTGGTAAAGGTGCTAACCTTGCGGAGATGACTGAAATCGGTCTTCCGGTACCACAGGGTTTCACTATCAGTACAGAAGCATGTACGCAGTATTATGAAGATGGCCGTAAAATCAATGATGAGATTATGGCTCAGACAATGGAAGGTGTTAAATGGATGGAGGAAGTGAACGGTAAAAAGTTCGGTGACCTCAAAAATCCACTTCTCGTTTCCGTACGTTCCGGTGCTCGTGCATCCATGCCTGGTATGATGGATACTATCCTTAACCTTGGTTTGAATGACGAAGTAGTAGCTGCAATGATCGAAGGAAACCCGGATCCTAAATTCGAGCGTTTCGTATACGATTCTTACAGACGTTTCATCCAGATGTTCTCCGATGTCGTTATGGAAGTTGGTAAGAAATATTTCGAGCAGCTCATTGATAAAATGAAAGCTGAAAAAGGCGTTGAGTATGACGTAGATTTGACAGCAGCTGATCTTAAGACTTTGGCTGAGCAGTTCAAAGCTGAGTACAAAAAACAGCTTGGTGAAGATTTCCCATCAGATCCGGTTGAGCAGTTGAAACTTGCTATCGAGGCTGTATTCCGTTCTTGGGACAACCCTCGTGCAAACGTATACCGTCGTGACAACGATATCCCTTATTCATGGGGAACAGCAGTTAACGTAATGCCTATGGTATTCGGTAACTTGAATGATGAGTCCGGTACAGGTGTTGCCTTCACTCGTGACCCTGCTACAGGCGAGAATAAATTGATGGGTGAGTTCCTTAAGAACGCACAGGGCGAGGACGTAGTTGCCGGTGTTCGTACACCAATGCCAATCGCTCAGATGGAGCAGGAATTCCCAGAAGCATATGCTGAATTTATCAAAGTATGTGATATCCTTGAGAATCACTACCATGATATGCAGGATATGGAGTTTACTGTAGAGAACAAAAAACTTTACATGCTTCAGTGCCGTAACGGTAAGAGAACCGCTCCGGCTGCTTTGAAGATTGCTTGTGACCTCGTTGATGAAGGACATAAGACAGAAGAAGAAGCAGTAGCAATGATCGATCCTCGTAACTTGGATACACTTCTTCACCCACAGTTTGATGCAGCAGAATTGAAAGCTGCTACTCCAATTGGTAAAGCACTTGGTGCTTCTCCGGGAGCTGCTTGTGGTAAAATCGTATTTACAGCAGAAGATGCTGTAGAGTGGAATGAGAGAGGCGAGAAAGTCGTACTTGTACGTCTTGAGACTTCTCCGGAAGATATCACTGGTATGAAAGCATCTCAGGGTATCTTGACTGTTCGTGGTGGTATGACAAGCCACGCTGCCGTAGTTGCACGTGGTATGGGTACATGTTGTGTATCCGGTTGTGGCGATATCAACATGGATGAGGAAAATAAGAAATTCACATTGGCTGGCAAAGAGTACCATGAAGGAGATTATATCTCAATTGATGGTTCTACCGGTAACATCTACGATGGCGTTATCAAAACTGTTGATGCTACAATTGCAGGTGAGTTCGGCCGTGTTATGGAATGGGCTGACAAGTTCCGTACGATGAAAGTTCGTACAAATGCAGATACACCGGCAGATGCTAAGAAAGCACGTGAGCTTGGTGCAGAAGGTATCGGACTTTGCCGTACAGAGCATATGTTCTTCGAGGAAGACAGAATTGCTGCTTTCCGTGAGATGATCTGTTCCGATACAGTAGAAGAGCGTGAAGCTGCTCTTGATAAGATTCTTCCATATCAGCAGGGAGACTTCAAAGCATTGTATGAAGCTCTGGAAGGAAATCCGGTTACCATCCGTTTCTTGGATCCACCTCTTCATGAGTTCGTTCCTACAGAGGAAGCTGATATTAAGAAATTGGCTGATGCACAGGGTAAATCCGTTGAGGATATCAAAGCAATCATCTCTTCCCTGCATGAGTTCAACCCAATGATGGGACATCGTGGATGTCGTCTTGCTGTAACTTATCCGGAAATCGCTAAGATGCAGACAAAGGCAGTTATCCGCGCTGCAATCGAAGTTCAGAAAGAGCATCCGGACTGGAATGTTAAACCTGAAATCATGATTCCATTGGTTGGCGAAGTAAAAGAGTTGAAATATGTTAAGAACTTCGTTGTTGAGACAGCAGATGCTGAAATCGCAGCAGCAGGTGTAAACCTTGAGTATGAGGTTGGTACTATGATCGAGATTCCTCGTGCAGCATTAACTGCTGACGAAATCGCTAAAGAGGCTGACTTCTTCTGCTTCGGAACAAACGATTTGACTCAGATGACATTCGGTTTCTCCCGTGATGATGCTGGTAAGTTCTTGGATGCATACTATGATGCTAAAATCTTCGAGAACGATCCATTTGCTAAACTTGACCAGGAAGGTGTTGGCAAGTTGATGGAAACAGCTCTGAAACTTGGAAAACCTGTAAACAGCAAACTTCACTGCGGTATTTGTGGTGAGCACGGTGGTGACCCATCTTCTGTTGAGTTCTGCAACAAGATTGGTCTTGACTATGTATCCTGCTCTCCATTCCGTGTGCCGATTGCACGTTTGGCAGCAGCACAGGCAGCTATTGCGCAGAAGAGTAAATAATAAACAGTATGTTCATTGTTGCGATATTACAGTTACTCGTGAAGATGTGAAAGCCTTTATGGCTCAGCGTGATGAGTACACAAAAGCCAACAGATTTAAGAACATTACTGTAAAAGTATTTATCTAATACAAAAATAACAGCAAGGGAAAGTATAAACATATGCTTTCCCTTGTTTTGCGATAAGAGAAAGCAAAATTTGGGAATAAGTCCTTTTGAAGTAATTAGGATTTGTTCCCATTTTTTATTTATATAAAAGAAAATCAGGAGGTGATAAAGATGGGTTATTTAAATATATCAGACACAAGAAAGGAAATACGACATCTGGTAAAAAGGTTTCAAAGAGACAAACAATATAAGGTTCTTCAGGTGTCTGAAATTAAGTCGAATAAGAATAATCCAAAGTACTGTCACGCATGCATTCAGTATCAAAGGACAGGAAAAAAACAAGAATAGCTTATAAAAAAATACGGAGGGTCAGAATTATGTGTAAAGTAATCGCCATATGCAATCAAAAAGGTGGTGTATCCAAGACTACCACAACAGTAAATCTTGGAGTTGGTTTAGTAAGAGAAGGAAAGAAAGTGCTTGTCATTGACGCAGATCCACAAGGAAATTTGTCACAGAGTCTTGGAATTGAAAATCCGGATGAACTGGACATTGCACTTCCAAGTATTATGGAGCAGATCATCATGGACAAGGATGTGGATGTGACAAAAGGAATCATTCACCATGAAGAAGGACTTGACCTTATGCCATGTAACATTGACTTGTCAGGAGTGGATGTTTCTCTTGTAAATGCTATGAGCAGAGAGTTTGTTCTAAAAACATATGTGGAAAGCATGAGAGAGTTCTATGATTACATACTCATTGACTGTATGCCAAGTTTGGGAATGATAACGGTCAATTCGCTTACGGCATCGGATCGTGTATTGGTTCCGGTGCAGGCAGCTTATCTTCCGGTAAAAGGATTGGAGCAGTTAATCACAACCATTTACCGTGTGAAAAAGCATTTGAATCCGCAGATTCAGTTTGAAGGAATTTTGATTTCCATGCTGAATGCGAGAACCAATTATGCCAAGGACATTATGGAACTAATCAAGAAATATTATGGGGAATCCATTCCTATCTTTGAAAGTAAAATACCATTTTCGGTAAAAGCCGCTGAAACATCAGCAGCTGGAGTAAGTATCTTTACATTAGATAAGAAACATCCGGTGGCGCAGGCTTACGAGAAACTGACAAAGGAGGTAATCGCTCATGAGTAGGACAAAGGCTTTGGAAAAAGTGAAATTAACGAGTTTTGATGACCTCTTTGGTGGAAAGGAAACCGAAAAAGCTGCCGAAGCAGGAGATGTGAGAGAGATACCGCTTTCCGAACTGCATGAATTTCATAACCATCCGTTTCAGATTCGTTCCGATGAGGAATTAGCAGAGATGATTGAAAGTGTCAGAGAGCATGGTGTACTGGTGCCGGGAATTGTCAGGAAACGCAAAGAAGGCGGCTATGAGATTATTTCCGGGCATACCAGGAAGCACGTATGCGAAGTGCTTGGATTAGAAACAATGCCGGTATTTGTGAAAGAAATGGATAACGATGAAGCCAGTGTAGTTATGGTAGATTCCAATATTCAGCGGGAAAACATCCGGCCGAGTGAAAAAGCAAAGGCATATAAAATCAAGTATGATGCCATGAAGAATCAGGGCAAGGCAGGAAACAGCTTGAAGATGATGTCCGAGGGAAGTGGCGAAAATTATAAGATGATTCAGCGCTATATATGGCTTGCCAGATTAAGTGATGCGCTGCTGGCTTTAGTAGATAATAAGCAGCTTGGATTGGTTCAGGGTGTCAGCCTGTCTGTTCTTCCGGAAGAAGAGCAGGGTATGGTTTATGATGCTATTTGCCGGTATGGAAAGAAAATATCGACAATACAGGCAAATGAGATAAAGAAATTCAGCTTGGAGGGGAAATTAGATGCCGACAGATTGGAAGAGTATCTTTTTTCGACACCCAAGCAGAAAAAGAAAAAAGAAATTACTCTGAGAAATGAACGACTGTCAGAGTATTTTGAGGAAGAAACCACAGAAGAGGAAATGATGAAAATCATTTTAGAGTTATTGAATGAATGGAAACAAAAGAGAGGAGGCGGACAAAATGAATAAGATTATTTTACTGGGAAATGTGACGAGAAATCCAAAAACTACAAGAAAGAAAAGTGAGGATGGAACGGACATTGTTATTACCAAATTTGATCTCGCGGTAAATCGAAAGACAAAGCAGAAGTCAAATGCGGATGCGGATTTCTTTCATTGCACCTCATTTGGAAAGCAGGCTGAATTTGTCGAGAGATATTTTCACAGTGGCTCTCGTGTATTGGTTATTGGGCGGGTACAGAACAATAATTATACAACCAAAGAGGGAAGCAAGGTTTATGGATTCAGTATCATTACAGAAGAGGTTGAGTTTGCACAGAAGAAAAGTGCGGAAAAACCGGAAAATAAAGAAAGTGATTTTTCATCTGTTGCAGATGAGGATCAACCATTCGATGGCAGGTAGGTGATATCATGGCAGAGGGTTTCTTCCGAAGTAAAAAGGGTTTTACAGTCGTTCAAAATGAAATAACCAGAGATGTGAATATTTCTTTGAAAGCAAAAGGATTGTATCTGGTCATACAGGCATATATCTCCATGCCAGATAAGAAATGGACAAAAGAAGATTTCCGAAATCTGACCAAAGAAGGGAAAAAGGCATTTGACAGTGCGTGGAAAGAACTTAAGGAAAGTGGATATCTGAAAGTACATATTATGTCGGACAATGGACGCTGGCGTACGGAGTATGAACTGTTGGATGAACCGGAAGAGGGTCCACACACCTTGTATCATAATGCAGATGGAAAAGTCACAAGTGATAACCTTCAACGGGCAGAAAAGAAGAAAAACAACTTGGTTTCTGAAGAGGAAAAGGACCATTACCCCAAAAATGGTACGAATGGTATCAAAGACCATTACCCCCCTTTCGGTAGTAATGGAAACGGTAGCAATGGTTACGGTAGTAATGGAAACCATACTAATGCAAATGGGGGTAACAATAATAAAGACTATAATATAAAACCTGATATAAAGACTGATCTATCAAATCCTTATCCGAATCAGACGGAAGGTGCTGATGCGATAGGAGAGAAATATTCGATGGAGTTCATAGAGCAGCATTATGAGCTGGGACCGAAGTATGTTTCTGCTTTGCAGGAAAAATCCATTAATACGGTTAAGGATGTGCTGTATGATGTTCTGAATACCCAGAAACCGGTGCTGCGGGTAATGGGAGAGGACAAACCGGCTTCAGTTGTGAAATCAAGGCTTTTGAAATTGGATCGGATGGATATTGATTATGCCATTGAACAATATCAAAAACAGGTGACCAAAGTTCATAACCATAAGGCATATATGCTGACCGTGCTTTATCAGGCAAAATCGCAGGCGGAACTGGATATCAGTAACCGTGTTATGTATGATTTTTATGGAGCAGGGAGAAATGTTAATGGCACAGGAGGTGGAGCGGATGGATAAAAAGAGTGAGCATGTCAGAATTCCAGTATTACTTCGGATTAATAATCCGAGGCATCAATTCGTTTATAACATTTTGGAAAATGTGGAGAATAGAAGTGCCTACATACGAGAGGCTGTGATTTACTATTACAGACACAATGGCATGATGGAGGAAGATGACATTCTGGAGGACATCCGGAAGGTAGTACAAGAGTGCAACAGCCAGCTTTTAAATGAATTGGACAAGCGAATGGAAAGTAAGAATTCCATTGATTACAAAAAACTCAAAAATATGTTTTAACGAACAGGCAAATACAGTATAATAAAATTTGCCAGGAATGACTGGCGTACAGCGAAAGGCGCGTGATTGATATGAAAAAGATGGTAAGAGCATTGATTTTGGTTATTGTATGTGTGATGATGACAGCACCGGGGGCGGAAATTCAGGCGAAGACGAAGAAAATTTCACTGGTTCTGAATGGCAGAAAACAGAGAACAGTAACCATTTCTAACTCGGATAAAAAATTCGAGATGAAGATCAAGGTTTCAAAGAAATCTGTGGTGAAGGTGAAGCGGATTAAAAAGTCCAAAAAAATCCGGTTTACGGCGAAGAAGAAAGGAACGGCAAAGGTTACGGTTTGCTGGAAGAATAAGAAGAGGAAAAAGAAAACAAGTGTGTACTTGGTTAAAGTTTCTGAAAAGCAGAATAAAGCAACAAAGAAAACTCTTACAGCCAAGGAGAATGCCATGAGGGTATTTCGAAAGCAGAATGAGTATAGAACCGCCGCAGGTGTCGGAAAACTGGAGTGGTCAGATGAATTGTATGATTTTCTTATCTATCGCATGAACAAAAGTGGTTATGACGAGCATAAGAATCTGAATGCAGATACCAGAGATTATTTTGGTCTTTATGCCGTCTACAAAAAACTGTTATTTGCAGAAAATATGCTTACCAGTGGCAGTGATTCTCCCACAGAAGTGATGAGACGCTGGACAAAGAGTAAGGGACATAAGAGAAACTATCTGGATGCAAATCATAAATGTGGAGCAATTGCAAAGGTAAGTACCATGTGGTTTGCTATTTTCTGGGATGGCGAGAAAAGTGATTTGGAGAATTGGCGGAAATATAAACTGAAAATGTATTCTGTAAAGCGGTTTGATACAAGCACAAATAGCTTTTTGCAAAACTGCAAGATTGCTTATTATGATGTGACGGACAAAAAGAATCGTTTTTCTACGACAATTGGTGAAACAAAGTACAAAAATATAGTACTTGAAGTTGGAAAAACGTATCGTTTTTATGAGACGGCAACGGATGGAACTTATCAAAAAGCAAATCCGGTCAGTGTAACAGTAGAAGAAAATGCTTCGGGAGAAATCATTCTTTCGAATTAAGAATAAATCGATACAAGTAAATATTTTTTGAGAAAAGTCTTTTAGTAAAACTAGAAGGCTTTTTTCTTTTGCCAGGAAGGAGGCGATGAAAATGGGAAGAGCACCACCAGAGAAAAGTAGAAAATCAATCATAATAAAAGATCAGGAGAGGAAAAAATGAAGACAAAAATCAGAACAAAACGAATTATAGCAGGAATGCTGGCATTGTTTATGCTGTTTGGTTCCATACCATTTAACAGTATATCAGTACAGGCGGCGACAGGAAATGTAAAGGTGGATTCCCTTGGTAAAAAAGGTAGTGTCAGTTATGGCTCAAAGACCAAGAGTGGCACGTGGTTCCAAATGAAAGTGGCGGGGAAAAAGGCTTTTTGTCTTAGCCTCGGAAAAACATGTCATACAGGGAATACCTATGAGAGTACAGAAACCTATAAGTGGGATCAGAATACCGGTGGAGAGAGGCATGGTTACTATGCCAAGATAATTCGCTGGTATGTGAATGACAAGAAGCGAAGCAAAAAGGCTTTTATCATGAGTCAGGCATTGATGTGGTCTGTTTCTGAAGACCGTACATCGGAGACACAGTTAAAAGATGTCATAAAGCAGGTAAAGAGTAACACCGGTTATTGGAACGATAAAACGGTAGACAGTTTATATGATTCCATTTTTAAACCAAGTGGTAGCTGGACAGCAGAAGCAACCTACTGGAAAAAGCAGGGCAGTAATAAATCCTATCAGACACTTATTACAGTAGATGCGGATGAAACAACACATGATTACTCACCGAAGTATGTCAGCAAGGATGAGTATTACCGCCAGCGAATTACGGTCAAAAAAGTAGATGAAGATGGAAAAGGGCTTCCCGGAATTCAGTTTACTTTGGATGCAAAAAACATTGATGAATTGTATTCCTTTGAAGTGACAGACCGTGATGGAACAGATTTAGGTACTGCCGACACGAATAATGACACAGAATTTTCCATAACAGGATATACCAGAAATTCTGGTAGAATTGCATGGAGAATGACCTACTATATTTATACAGAAGAGTATGTGTATTATCCGGATGACGAACTAAAGAAGATGTCAGCAGAAGAGAAAAAAGCAGCGAAGAAAGTTTTAACGGATGATTATGAACTGGATGAGGGCGTTGATTTTGGAAAGAATATGACAAAAGCAGAAGCCGAGAAGCTGATGAACGATGACTTAAATGCCATCAAAGAATCCATTTCCAACAGTTATACTCTTACCGAGAACAGTACAGGAGAAAATAAAAATATCGTTCTTGATCCGGTTTATGCGAAAGGTGTTGATATCACACTTGGTAAAAATGACAGCTGGTATCGTAATGCAGATGGCAGCTGGCCGGATATGCAGGTTGAAATTCATTCGGATTACGAAAAGGCATATCAGGCAGGTGTGACAAACAAGTATAAGAAAGCAAGTATCCGCATTGAAAAATATGATGGGTATTCTGCGGATGGTAATGCTCATGGAGAGGCAGACCTTGACGGAGCCAAATTTCAGCTTTATGCAGATGCAGCATGTCAGACCAAAGCTACCGTATATGATGCTTCCGGTAATGCTAAAACTGCCGGAGAGTATACCATCAAAGATAAGAAATGTACTACTGATTATCTGAGAAGCGGTGTGAAATATTATCTGAAGGAAACAGTTGCACCGAAAGGATATGTGCTTAGTGATGTGGTAAAAGAAATCCAGGTGGATGCTTCTGATGAAGCAAATGAATTTACGGTAGAGTTGAAAACAGAAAGATATCCTAATACACCGATTCTTGGAAAAGTTGCTATTCAGAAGTATTATTCGGATGTGGATACCGGATTGCTTGAGCCGGAGGCAAATACTACGTTCCAGGTGTATTTGAAGGATAAGGGAAGTTATGATTATTGTACGGATTATGAACGTGCGACAATCAAGACTGACCGTAATGGCTATGCCATAACAGGAAATCTGTATTATGGAACATATGTTGTACATCAGGTGGATTCCGGTGATGTAGATGCCATCCATGTGAATGATTTTGAAGTGGCGGTAACAGAGAATGGAAAAGTGTATCCCTATCCCCTCAATAACAAACTGTTCAAAGCTTATCTGAAAATCTTGAAAAAAGATAAACAGACAGAAAAGCAGGTGCTGAAGCCAGGAACTGCTTATCAGATTTACAAGATAACAGAGGATGGCGAAGAACTGGTTAAACAAAGTTATAGCAATGGAAATCGGATGAAAACCATAGATACCTTTATAACGGATGAATCCGGCGAGATTATGACAGTGAAGCCGCTTCGTTCTGCAAGGTATCGTATTTATGAGATGGATTCTGCAAATGGACTTCATATCACAGAAAAGTTTATTGAAGTTGTAATTAACAGTAAGGCAGACAATTACGAATCTTATGTTGATGAAGACGGCAATACACATGCGGTTATCACCGTAACTTATACAAATGAAGAAACATACGGAAAACTGTCTGTTTCCAAAACCGGTCAGATGTTGATGGGATGGGATAAAGATAAGAAAGAGTTTGTGTATGAGAATAAAACTTTGAAAGGTGCCAAGTTTGAAATCTATGCAGATGGTGATATTGCCACACAAGATAATCAGGGAGATACATGGTTTCGAGACGGGGATAAGGTTGCCACAATCATCACCGGAGACAAGGTAGAGTTCACATCGGATTGTAAAGGTATCTGTAATTATTCGGTAGATGAGAAAGAGGTTGTGCATCTTACGCTTCCTTTGGGAAAATACAAAGTAAAAGAAGTAAAAACTTTGTATGGCTATGTCTTCCCGGAAAAGAATGAATGGAATCTGGAGTTTACATGGAAAAATGGCAGGGATGAATTTGTTCTCAACTCCACTTCCGATACCAATGATAAAGGTGAGCTGAATCTGCATAATAAGCTGGCACGACCACAGATACAGTTGTTGAAAGAAGATTCGGATACAAAGCAGCCAATCAGCGGTGCTGTATTTGGTCTGTATACGAAACATGATATTTTCAATGTAGACGGCGAGAAAATTGTAGATGCAGGAACAGAACTTACCACATTTACGACAGAGGCAGATGGTTCTGTTATTTCGGATATGATGCTGCCGCTTATGGATGAAGCCGCTACAGAGAGTGGCAGTGCAGAAAGTGTGAGTGGTTCTGCCGTATCGGTTGAAGATGGTTCACAGGAAAATGCGGGAACGAAAACGCTTAATTCAGGAGAATACTATCTGAAGGAATTGTCTGTTTCAGACAGTTATTATCTGGATCAGACAGAGATACCGGTAAAACTGACTTATAAGGATGAAAAAACTCCGGTTATTTATGCACAATGTATAAAATCCAATAAGCAGACAACCAATGAGATTGACAAGGTATCGGTAGCCGACTCCAAAGAACTTGCAGGCTGCAATCTCAGGATTACAGATGGGGAAGGAAAGGAGATTATTTCATGGACTTCTGGCAATAGGGACTCGGTGAAAGTATTGGTAACACCAGAAGATGGTTATCAGAATTTGAAGTATTCTTTTGACGAAAACGGAAACCTTCATGTGGGTGGACTTTTCCATGATAAGGAATACACGTTGACAGAAACAAAGCCAGCCGATGGTTATGTGACTGCGGAAGCTATTACCTATATGCTTAAGCAAAAGGTGGCAGAGGACGGAACGGTGACTTCTGTGGTAAATATCAAACAAAAGGACGATACATATCTGGAGCAGGAAGACGACAAGACGGTTATGAAAGATGGCCAGACACATATCCAGCTTTTGAAACTCGACAAAAAGACTGGACAGGCTCTTGGTGGTGCTAAATTTGTTGTTATGGATTCCAAAGGGAATGAAGTGATGAAATTTGTTACCAAAGATGATGCGTATGACATCACAGGAAAACTGGTTGTTGGGGAAACCTATATGTTCAAGGAAACTTCAGCACCTTCAGGCTATCGTCTTGCTAAGCCTGTAAAGGTAACGATTAAAGATACCGGTGATGTGCAGAAGGTAACAGTAAAGGATGAACCGATTCCGGATGTGCCGGAGACACCACAGACTGGTGGAATGATGCCGATTATTCCGATGGCGGCAGGATTTCTGTTTGCAGCTAGTGCGGCAGTATATATCTTTCGGAAGAGAAAATCTGTGGAAAAATAAAAGCATATTAAGGAACTGAAACTTTCCACAGGTTTTCATATGAGTTGTAGAAGAGATAAATTCGTTTTATCATGTTGAATACACAGATCTTGCATTCAAACTGCCAAAGGTGATTGGAGAGTGTAGCAGATACACCATTAGGCAGAGTATGTTCCTTATGATCCGATAGCACCTTATACGATTTGATGTTAAAGATCTGGTATTCACCATCTTCACCAGCGATACGAATTTTTAGCGGAATGATGGTACCATCTGTTTTATGCTGACAGATAACATCAGCTAAAGTATAGTTTTCGCGGATTGCACTCATTATCAGAACCTCCTTTGTTTTTATATTATAGAACAAATGTTTGTGTTTGAGAAGAGGTAACTTATTACAATTTAGTTATATGTTTACTTTTTATGTTGAAGTGTAGTGAGTGATTTGGTATAATTTGGGTGAGAAAGAAGTGAAAAAGCATAAGGGAAATTAATATCTCTTGGCTTTGGGGTAAAAAGAAATTGTAAAATCGGAATTTATGGAGGAAATTAGTGTGCAGACAATAGATGAAATGAAAAAAGATTTTGAAGAAAATCCTGAGCATAAAAAGATAGTAGAAAATCAATTGATGTATTTTTTCCCTAAATGGATAGGGGACAAAATTAAAGAAAAAACAATAAATAGGCTTCCAGAGGATGATAAAAAATTTTTGTTTCAGTGTATATTACTTGGAAGTATTACAGACAGAGAAATTCAACAAAGCTTACAATCAGACAATTTTATGGAAACAGAAAAATTATTGAATGAACTTATTAATGGGAATAATAAAATCATAGATCAATTACATGAAATGTATATTAATAATGTTAATGCTATAAAAGTAGAATATGAACAAAAAATACTAGAGTTAAAATATGTTTGTCTTCCTAAATCAAAAAGAGAACAAGTAGATCGACTTAGAGTGGAAGGACAGAACAATAAAGCAAAAATAATTATAGATAATTACAATAAATTTGGAGAAAAAGTAAAAAAGGTTGAGATAGGATATAATACTTTTTGCAAATTGGTGGATTTATTTGATGTTTATCAATTTAATGCAACAGCATTGGAAAAAAATAAAGATTTGATTCTAAAGTTAGCTTATGCTGTAAACTTACCAAATTTCTTAATGCCAACATATGTTGATGTAATCTTAAATCAGAAAGAAGAATTACCAAGTAGTTGGTATTTGTATCGTAAGCTTACTATATCAGAATATAAGAATTTGCTTAGTCAAGAAAATAATAAAAAAATATGGAGTTATTTACTTAACTTGGTTAGAAAGAGTATTCTGGATAAAGCAGATATCCCAATTCTACCAATAATAAAAAGAAAAGATTTATTGAATAGTATTATGACGAGTTTTGAAAACGAACAATATGATAGTGCTTTGATTATAATATTTTCAGTAATTGAAGGACTTTTGTGGGAATTATCATATCAAGTCAATAAAAAAGAAAAAGTATTCGATAATGATTTTTCTACCATGTATGATTTTAAGAAAAAAGTGAAATTTCAGAGTACTAGGATACGAGATGTTATAGAACGAACAGCAGTAAAGAATTATCTTGATCCAGAATTCATTAAGGAGTTTTGTCAAGAACTGTATGAAGAACGAAATCCAGTTCTTCATGGTAATTGGATATGCAGTTATGAATGTAAGCAGCAGCGTGTGTGTTTTATTAAAAAATTGTTTGTACTAGATTATTTACTGAGTACTATTGAAGAAGTATATCAAACAAATTTATTTGATATGTTAGATGAAGTTTTTAATTCTGAAAAAATAAATGAATTTATAGGGTTATTCCATAAAGAAAATGGAGATGTTTAAATTCCTATACTACCTATGTAAAGAAGTCGCCAGATTGGAATTTGTAGAATTAAGAAGAAGTTGTGGGGAGAAAAAATGCAGGAAATTCGGTTAAAAGTGATGACGAGAGAATTATGTCACGAACTGTACAGACATTGGACGAATGATGTATCCATCTATATGGACATGCATTTATTTCATCCCTATGTTTATGACGAAGTTGCGGTAAATCGATACTATGATACGAAGAGATCGGACGCTTTTCGCAGGCTGCTTGTGATTATGCTTGGGGATAAGGCAATTGGGGAATTGCAGTTGAAGTGTATTGATTATGATAAAAAAGAATGCACCTTGAGTATCCATATGCAAAACGACGCTGTAAAGGGAAAAGGATACGGAACGCAGGCCGAGCGTTTGGCTGTGAAGTTTGCATTTGACCAACTGGGAATGATTGCAGTAAACGCAGATACCCTCATAAAGAACACTCGAAGCCAGCATGTGTTGGAAAAAGTAGGATTTGATTTTGTCGAAGAAGATGAGCCCTTTAAATACTATCGTATCGAGCGAAAACTATCGGCTTAATGAGCAGAAATCTCAAGATAATGGGAGGATTACAGAAATGGAAAGTGAAGATTTTAAAGCGAAAAGAATAAATTATTTAAATAATTGGCCTAATGTGGAGCCATTTGAAATCGAAAAAAAATACTATTTTTTAATTGAAAAAATAAAAAAGGAAGAATCCGCAATTTTTTTGCCATTTCATGTAGCATATAATCAAAATGTTACATATAATAAGACGATTTCTTTTATCATAGAGGCATTAGATCAACTAGAGAAATATCCTAAATTTTCATATGAATTTATATTTAAAGCTTATGACTGCTTTTCGAATGAATACTATAATTCATCTAATATAACAGATAAAAATAAAAAGTTATGTGATAATGAATGGAAAAATGCAATAGACTCAAATTGCGCTTTAAAGGAAGCGATGGATGAGTTGTTTTGTGTTATACCAGTAAAGGCATGTCAATATCTATATATAAGATTAAGTGACCATATAGAAGACGACAAACCATATAAAAGAGTTACAACAGATATAAGCGGAAGTGAGACAGACCTTTCTAGAAAAAGAAAAGAGATAATAGATGCAATAGAAGTGAAATATGGCGCTGATTATAATAATTATGCTGAGACTATACGGAAGGCTAGTTTATTGTATCGGTATATTTTAAAAAATGACTCAGTGCATATTGACAAAAATTATACAATTACAACAGAAGATAAATTAAATATTCTTGTATCAGGGCTACTTTATACATTGAGAAATGACACCATGCATGGCTCAAGTATTGCAATAACTAAAAGTAGTAAAACAACTATAGGAACATATGCAATTGACTATTATTCTTTTTTGCTTTTATATTATTTGCTAATAATATTGATAATTAAAAGGTTTCCGCAGGATTATTCTATAAATGTATATGAGCAATTGGCAACTAATATTTTGTACAATATTGAATTATTTACAAAAATATTTGGAAAACATATTGGGAGGTAGAACGAAATGAAAAGGATTGCGGTGCCTGCTAAAATGGCTAGAAAGTTATATGAATTAAACGCCGATTCATGTTGTGTGTGCAAGAGAACAGGAGTAGGATTGAATATACATCATATTGATGGAGACAGTAGTAATACAACAGAAGAGAATTTAGCAGTAATTTGTGTAAAAGATCATGATGCACATCATAGACCTAGTAAATATACTGCTTTCAATCATATGGATTTATCTGCAGAAAGGTTACATGCATACAAAACGGAATGGGAAGAATTTGTTAGAGAATGTAAGAAAGATGAGCCACAGGTGTTAGCGACAATAAATGCATTTGGAACATATGAAAATATTGTTGGAATCAAGGTTGTATTCCAATGGATCGATGGAAGAATTGTATTTGAAAGAGTGTATCAACAATTGGATGGTAACATAGATTATTGGACAGACAAAGCAATTGAAGAGGTTATGAGATTTGGTAAAAATATTAAAATTGTTTTAATAGATGCGCCTTTAAAGATTGATTATTGTCCTAATGATGGGAAGTCTCTTACTAGAGTCTTAGATCAGCCTGGAGCAAGAAAGATAGTTGCTAATGATTGGAGAAAAAAATCAATTGCAAGCGTATATATAAATCCGACTCAATCCTCGCTTGCGATAGTAATATTTTATAATGAAGAAGAGATCATGAAAATGGGAATACACAGATGTGGAAATAAAATTAAGTATATGGATTATAAAGGTACTAAGAGTGCTAAAGTGCGAAAATTTTGTGTTAGAAAACAAGTTCAAACATATGTGAAACAAATCTTGAAAAAGTGGGAGGTAGGACATGTTTTTTATGGAACGGGAAATGTGGATGCACCTACATTGCTTGAGCATTGTGAGTTGCCATTATGTTGGGAAAAAAATATAAAATGTAGATAGACAAAATAATTTAGTTTTGTTTGGTTCAAGGAAAGAGAGTAATTATGAAACAACTAAATAACATTTCAACCCCAAAGGGAAGAAAGGTATTTTCAAGAAGAATACTTTTCTTCTCTTTTTTTATTTTAGCAGTCATTGCTTTGGCTCTGGGACTTTGGTTTTAGTAATGCAGGCGCAGATGGTGGCAGAATCTCCGAATCTGTATATTGCCAATCTGCCGAAAGAACAGC
>ERZ894244.161-NODE-161-length-54353-cov-30.580150_pt1 | contig 54353 bp, 36 predicted proteins | sample MGYA00380299_ERZ894244 | MGnify/ENA primary metagenome ERZ894244 (study PRJEB32331, sample SAMN06328444) | human gut metagenome | biome: human gut microbiome; feature: stool | host: Homo sapiens | collected 2014-06-26 ... | reverse complement strand
GAGGACGTGTAAACGCAATAAGGACGTTCAAGGGCTTAGTTGCGGATTTGAGGTAAAACTTTCTAAAACACTACTCGTCTTATTGGAAATGCAATTGTCTTTTGTATTATATAGTAAGATAGAAAAACGGCATCTGTCTCCTCTATGACAAACCTTGCGACATCAAGCAAAATTCATGCGACATAAATTGAAGGCTTTTGCATTCAAAACTTATACTTTTGCCTTGTCCGGATTGAGAATCAATCACGGCATAGTTTTTATTGTTTCACATATTAAATTATTCAACGACATGAAAAACAAGCATTACGTTACGTTGCTGTTTGCTACGCTGCTCAGCCCGATAGGTGCGGCAGCCGCGTCATGGACTCCGCCGACCATAACCGGCCAGGAGCTGAAAACAGGGGAAACACAGTATGCCTACAATGTCAAGGCTAACGGTTTCCTTAATGCCAACTCTACCCAAACAACCGTTGTCACGGATGCAGGGTTGCCTTTGTACATCACCTCCAGTACAAACAACACCTATCTGTTAGGTACAACAGCTGATGAAGGAGTAACCTACACCTACATCTACTATGAGGACAACCAGACTTCCAAAGCAGGAGGGGAAGCAGGCCGTACCCATCTGAATTGGAACATCGAGCCACAAGGTGATGGTACTTACTACATCCGGCCAGACAAAGCGGACGAGAACTACGGCGAAGATTATTTCCCCGACATGTGGATGGGATGGAAAAACGACGGGACTGATGTCATTTATCCCTTAATCGACGCGTACGAAGACACGTACGGGCTAGCATGGAAATTCGTCGGCGAAACGGAGTACCTTCATTTCTACAACCTAAAGTCCCTCAGCGATGCCATGGCCAAGGCACAGGATTATGGCCTTGACATCACGTCAGGCCTGAATGTCTATAATAACGCTGCCAGCACCAATGAAGATTTGGAAGCTGCCACCACAGACCTGAAAACCAAAATCCGCAAATACGAAATCGAACATGCCACTTACGACAAGCCCGTGGACTTGTCTGACCTGCTTGAAAACTACAAATTCGAGGATAACTTCGTAGCCAGCAGCAGCGATATTCCGGGTTGGACACAGGAACCGGCAAATTCATTCACCTACAGTGCCGACAATTTGAACAACACTACCACAAACTTGGGGCGTTGGGCCTTTGACGATACCGGCTTCACGGATGCCAAGATTTACCAAAGCCTGGTTGATGTGCCGAATGGCAAGTATGAATTGAAGGTGGATTACATCTGCATAGACCAGAATCCGTCTAATCCCGAATCCGACGGGAAAGACCCCGAAGACTATTCCGTGACCGGCAATACCCTGTATGCCATTACTTCTTTGGGCACCAGTTCTGTAAACCTCTCCTCCGGAAGCCGTTGGGGATCCGCATCGACCTCCATCACATTCTTCGTCACAGACGGAAAGCTGGAAACCGGCGTGGAAATGCAGAACTCCACTGCCAACTGGTTCGTGTTAGGCAACCTCAAACTTTCCTATTATGGCAAAGATGCCATCAAGGACGAACTACAGGTCATTGTAGATAAGGCCAAAGCCGTAAATAACGGCATGAACCAGACCTATCGGGACCGTTTGGACAAAGTAATAGCCGAAGCTGAAAATTATATCGCCAACGGTGGCAACGTGGCAGACATGACCAACAAGGCCGAAGAATTGAACGAAGCCATCAAAGCAGCCGAAGAAAACGGTATGGCATACGGCACGTTGCAACGTACCTACGAAGTAGCCGACAGCATATTGAACACCTTGGAAGGTGAAGTGAATGACGACATCATGGCCTTGAGTGACTACATGGCCGAAATCGACATCGAAACCATACTGATTGAATATCCTTACACCACAGAAGAGTTGGGAGAGATTATCTCCAAAATGGACTTACTGACCCAATCAGCCCAACACTCACTCATCGGTGAAGGAACCAACGTGACGGAATTCATCACCAATCCATCGTTTACGGACGGCGTGAACGGATGGACTATCACCGACTTCGATGCCGAAAAACTCGGCCTCAGCAACGACTTGCTTACCATAGGAGGCGGGCAGACGGGTGAAATCAACCAAACGCTGTTGGGCATGCCGAACGGTGTATACGAATTGAGCGTGCAGGCTTTCCAACGTGCGGATTGGGACTTCGAGAAAATGGACTCCTTATGGTCCATCGGCAAAGGAGACAGCCTGATCAGCACCGTGTCTTCATACATCTTCCTGAATGACGGCGAACAAAAAATAAAACATTCGTTCCAAGATGCCTTCACTGGTGATGAATTCACTGCGTCCTGGGATATCCGTCAGGGAACGAAATCCGGTGTCATGATGCCGAATACCGAAAGCGGTGCCCGGCAATACTTCGACAAGGGCTATTTCAAGAACACCGTACAAGCTTTTGTCATCGACGGTAAACTGACATTCGGCATACGCAATTATGGTGACCAATTCGAGAGGTGGGGATGCTATGACAACTTCACGCTGACTTACGTGGGCAAGGACTTGGAAAAAGTCATCGCATTGCTCGAACAATGGTTGGAAAAGGTAGAACCTTATTTGGGCGAGAAGATGAACGGAGCTATCAAAAAGCAAATGACAGAGGCGTACAACCGTGGCACGGAACTCGTAAACGACCCCGAAGCCGACTTCGACGAATGCATTGACGTAATCGCCACTCTGACCGAAGCTACCGGCAACGTAGACGAAAGCATCGAATCGTTCAAACTCCTTGCACACGCCAACGAAGTGGCCGCCAAGGACTTGGCCTACGAAGGTGTAGCCGCCACGGAATCAGGGCAACAGCTTCAAGCCCTCTATGACACGTACAGTGCCGGATACCAGAACGAATCCGACGAACTCACCCCTGAGAAAATCGACGAAATCGCCGCCCGATACCTCGAACTGGCCCGGAACGCCAAAATAGAGAAGGGCATCAAGGCAAACGATGACCTCACGCATGTCCTTGTCAACCCGAGCTTTGAAGACCAATATGGATTGGGCGAAGGCGTGAACTCCGTATACAATGCGCCATTCGGTTGGACTTTCATGATAGACAGCATCGTCTGCACGAAGGCTGAGGACATGAACGCTGCCGGGCTGAACAATTTCACAAGCCCCGACAAGAATGTGGATTGCACGGACGGAGAATATGGATTCTGCCTCCAGTCCGGCGACTTCCCCGACGTATATATGTACCAGACCGTAGAAGGCCTGCCTGCCGGTTACTACAAAGTAACAGTAGACATGGTCGTACCTAACGACAATGACGACTACCGCCTGGCCGGACAGCGCCTGTTTGTGAACAACGCAGCCATGTATTACGGTTGGGAAGATGAATACGACCTCGACCAACTTGAGGAAGGGCATCCCTACGAAGTGGAACGCACGTTCGGCGGATATGATGAAGTAGATTGCAAGAACAATGGCGACATGGGAGACAAAGGTCCACTTAACACCCTTGAAGTCGTAGTGCACCTCTCTACCAACGAACCTTTGAAATTGGGCATACGCACCGACGGACACTGGGAATACACCTACAAGAGGACGGCCGCTCCAGAAGGTTGGAACAACTGCGGTTGGTGTAAGTTCGACAACGTGCGCCTGACCTGCGTGTCGCTCGACAACGGAGAGTCTATCGACGAAACCCTCGCCACGGGCAAAGTGAAGTCCCAAGAAATCTACAGCGTGGACGGCATCAAGTTACCGCGCTTGCAGAAGGGCGTGAACATCCTGCGCCAGACGATGGAAGACGGTACGACCGTGACAAAGAAAACCATCGTGAAATAATCCCATGATGAATTCTTATAGATGACAAGGGGGACAGAATATCAGTTCTGTCCCTCTTTTTCGTTTGTTTGCATCATCCATCCTATTTTTGCGAGATAATGAAAACAACATGCGACATAAAGGAACGCCAGAACACTACTTTATGGCTAACTTCGCAAACGAATCAAAACCTTCTTATTATTATCACATGAACCCTAAAATATCCATGCGCGAAAAGGTAGGCTACTCGCTCGGCGACGTGGCTGCCAATCTGGTATTCCAGATGATGATGATATTCCAGTTGAAATTCTACACCGACATCTTTGGGCTCGACGGAGCCGTGGCCGGTTCCGTATTGCTCATCGCCCGGGTGGCCGATGCTTTTATCGACCCGTTGGCCGGTATCCTATCCGACCGTACGCAGACCCGTTGGGGGAAATACAGGCCGTGGGTGCTCTGGACAGCCCTCCCCTTCTGCGTGTTCTACATGCTGGCATTCTACAATCCCAGCATCGAGGACAAGACGATGGTGGCTGTTTACGCCACGGTATCCTACGTCTTACTGATGACCATGTATTCGTTCAACAATACGCCCTACTCTTCGCTCGGCGGGGTGATGACAGGTGACATCAAGGAACGCACCAGCATCACCTCCATACGTTTCGTAGGTTCCACCATCGCCCAGTTCGTGGTACAAGGGCTGACGTTGCCCCTCGTATCCCGTTTCGGAAACGGTGACGACCGTATGGGGGTGGTTCTACACCGTGAGCCTCTATGCCGCCGTGGCGTTCGTCTGCCTCGTAGTGGCCTTCTGGTCGTCGCGCGAACGCATCACTCCTCCGCCCCAGCAAGAGATGAACATACGCCGCGACGTGAGCGACCTGTTGGGCAATGTGCCTTGGCGCGCCATGTTCGTGCTGACCCTCTTCGTGTTCATCACGCTGGCCTTGTGGGGCAGTGCCATGAGCTTCTACTTCCAGAATTACGTCGACCCGTACGCCCTGAGCGCGTTCCTGTGCCGCTTAGGCTTCGACACGGATGCCAGTCAGGCCTATTCCGTAGGATTCTCCCTGTTCAACACCGTCGGGGCTATCACCCAATTCTTTGGTGTCATTCTGTTGAGTAACTTTTTGGCCAACCGCTACGGAAAGCGTTCTACGTTTATCGCATGTCTCTCATTGACGGCTTTCTTCACGGCTTTGTTCTACCTGCCAAGCGTCAGCGACATCCAAACCATCTTCCTGCTCGGAATCCTCAAAAGTTTGGCCTACGCTCCCACCGTGCCCTTGTTGTGGGCCATGATTGGCGACGTAGCCGACCATATAGAGTATGTCAACGAACGCCGGGCCACCGGTTTCTGCTTTTCCGGTGTCGTATATGCCCTGAAAACCGGGCTGGGCCTCGGCGGAGCTTTCGCAGGCCTGTTGCTTTCGGCTTTCGGATATGTGTCCGGCGCGTCTGTTGTACAGTCTGACATGGCCGTAGAGGGCATCCGTCTCGTGTCGAGCGTAGTACCTGCCATTTTGTTTGCCGCCGGTGTGACCGCCCTCTTCTATTATCCTATTACAAAAGAATTCAATGAAAAAATGCAAAACGAACTGAGCATTCGCAGGACTCACCAAAACGGTGACCCACACCGCTAATACTCTTTGTGAATCCATTACGGTTATATCCCCTCAGCAAGCCACCCTCCGGTGTAAGGACGGAACAGGCAATCCACTGGAACTAAGTTTCTGGTGGATTTTTCATATCAAAAACATGTACATCAGAAGAAAGCCATTCCGAGGCATGAAGAACCAAAGTCTTTCATCACAAGAATGTACATAATAAATTACATATCAATGATTTATAAACAAATAGAAAACACTGTTTTTTTCTCCGCAGATTGAAAAATCACTTGCAGCCGATTGAAAAATCAATCTCTTGAGATTGATTTTCCGTTCTCCTGAGATTGGGAACACGATCTTTGGAAGGGACGATTCAAGCGTTCTCTTCGAGAAGAAAGTTCAAGACAAAAAAGGTTAGAGGAAAAAGCAAGGCGGAAAAGGAGCACCGTCCTTTCCCGCCTCACGCGTTATTCTTTAACAATCTTAATATCCGATTTGTCCCCTCCAGTTCAAATACCATGAATGTATGTCGGTCAGTTGCGTTTTGATGAGCGAACGCATCTCCCCCTTCCGGTCTTCTCCCCGGCGGGCATAAATCTTTTCTGCCAGATAAGCGGGATCATTACGCCGCAGAGCCACACGCATCAGGTCGTAGAAACGCTGCCCCTCGAAGGCCAACTCCAAAGCCCCCTCGTCCATCAGCATGTCTTCTACCTTCTCTATCTGATATTGTAGCGTGTCTGCCACTCCTTCGGGCACCACGGGGAAAGCATAGTGCTCGTTGAACTCCGTCCAGCCGGAACCGCGCGAGTGCAAGCCTATGGTATTGATGTCTGTAGCTTTGGTATCCAGACATCTCACGACATAACGGTTTTCGGGGAAACTGAAACTCTGCACAAATACGCTGTCTGCCAGTGTGGGACAATAAGGAAGGATACGGGCACGCACGATGGAATCGTTTACGCCATCGGCCAAAATCTCATAAGCAAAACGGGGATAACCGGCGCGGTTCAGGGCTTCGGCCATCCGCAGGTAAGCCATAGCACGACGATAAGTGCGCACATTGGCTGATGAATACTTATAAATGGTCTGGGAGGGGCGCCAAGCATTATCGTAGTTCACCGAACTTTCCTGCACGATACTCGACAACCGCAAGTCGCCACGACCTTCCGGAAGATCCTCCGGCGCGTACGTCACTTCACTGGCCGTGGAGTAGTTGCAATATACTTGTGATTCCGACAAGTCGGTCAAAGCCACAGACGGTGACAGTTCAGGCCGATAGGCATTTTCATTAGTGGAATTGAAGATATTCCGCAATTGGCTATAATTCAAGTCCGCCATCCCAGTGGGACAGGGAATCAGCGAAATCAGTTCTGCATCTGTGGCATATCCCTCCGATGTAAGCATGCTACTATAGCTATCGCTCCAACTTTTATAATCTTTCTCATCCCGGTTCCAAGCCGAACAATTCGTGCTTAGGGCGTAAGCGGACTGTTCACCATTACGTGTGGATATGTAACGGTAATACCATTGTGCCGCTTCACGGTAACGTCCGGCCCACAGGCATAAGTCTCCCAACATGATTTTGGTCGGGACATAAACCAGACGGCTGTCTACGCTTAAACCGTTGAATAAAGGAATATTCTCATCGGCTACCGGGACAAGGTCGGCAATCAACCGCTCACAAATATCCTTCACTTCCAATTTCGGATAGTCGCGTTCCAAATCGCCCGACAGCAAAATAGGTTCGGTAACGAAAGGTACTTTGCCGTAAGCCAACACCAACTGCAAGTACGTCCATGCACGGAAAGTCTTGGCTGCGGCATATTCACGCATGAAGACTTTTTCGTTCCGGTTGTTTTTCAACGCCGTGTCGGCACGAGCGATGTAATAGTTACAGTTGTTGATGACGGCGTAATAGTCGCGAGGTTGGTTGTACACATTGGCACTGTCGTCCAATTCGAACAAGGCGATATTGCGAAGGTCGGCCGAAGTGTATTCGTTGACATCCACCAAATCGCCACGAACTTCACCCAACAAGACCGAACGGTCGGCAATGGCCTGCATCTTCTGCAAGATTCCCATCATGGAATATACCGTATCCGTGGGATTATTCAGATGGTCGCCGTCGGCAAAGATGATATGGTCGGACTCCTGCTCAAAGAAATCCTGGCATCCCGTAAGGGAGACGGACGATACGGCTGCAGCCACCACGCCCCAACCCATTAATCTGCATATATTTGTTTTCATCGTCATGATACTTTTAAGATTAAAGATTGATTTTAATTCCTACCATGAAGTTGCGGCTTTGCGGCAAGCTTCCGGCATCAATACCCTGTCCCAGGACGGCAGACAACGCCGTACCCTCGGGGTCGGAACCCAAATAACGGGTTAAAGTAACCACGTTATTGGCCTGTACCCAGAACTGCAATCCCTGCAAAAACGTGGAAGAGACAGGCAGGTCATAACTCAACGTCACAGTTTTCAGCCGCAAATAGCTTCCGTCTTCAATCCAGCGGTCGCTGAAACGGCTGTTGCCCATCGGATCCTGGAACGAGAGCCGGGGAATGTCGGTCTGCTGCCCTTCCATCTGCCAGCGACGGGCAAGTGCCGTGGTCTGGTTCATGAAACGGCTTCCCGATTCAAGTTGCTGACGCGTATAATTGTAGATGTCGTTGCCCAAAGAATAGTTGAAACGCACGTCCAACCGCAAACGCCGGTATTGTACAGAGGTGAAGATATTACCATAAATATCCGGATTGGGGTCGCCAATCACCATGCGGTCGGCCTCTGTGATAAAATGGTCACCATCCAAGTCTGCAAAGTGCATGTCTCCAGCCTCGAATGCAGTCCGATCCACCCCGTTGTCATCGTGGATGTACAAACCTGCGGCTTGGGCTTCCGCGCTCGTGGAAAATACACCCTGTGCCTTATAGCCGTAAAACAAATTGGCCGGCCGGCCTATCTCCGTACGCACAGTGGCCCCGAGTATCTCCGTGTCCATATACCGTTGTCCATCGGGTAAAGCGGTGACCTTGTTCTTGTAATGCCCTACGCTGGCACCGACTTGCCATTGCCATGACGGTGACGCCCACACCACTCCCGTGGCTTCCACGTCGAAACCGCGATTCTCCAGCTTTCCGCCGTTGCCCCAAGTCTTATCCAATCCACTCAGGTAAGACATCTCTTGCCACATCAGCAAATGGTCGGTGGCACTGCGGAAATAATTGAAACGTACGCCCAAGCGGTTGTTCAGCAAATTGGCATCTACACCGATATTGATCCTACGCGTCCTCTCCCATTGGATTTTCTCATTGCCGATGCCGGCAATCGTCAACCCGGAAGCCAATCCCATATAGTCCGAACTGGCAAAATACGAACGTGTGGCATAGTAAGGCAAATCATCATTTCCACTCACATCCACTCCGGCTGAAAGACGAAGATAGTTGAGAAAGCCCAGCCCTGCCATCCAAGACTCGTTTGTAGCAACCCATGAAGCCTGGAAACCCGGGAAGATTCCCCACTTCACCCCACACATCTTCACGCCTTGGTCCGTGTCGCGTCCGAAACGGGAAGAACTTTCGGCTGCCATCGTAGCCTGCAAATAATAGCGTCCTTTGAAATTATAATCGGCTTGGACATAGTAGGCCAGGGAATTCCATTGATCGTTCGTCCCTCCGGTAGCGGCATCCAGCAAGGAAGAAGAAATAAATGGCGTCTTGTCATTTCCCGTATTGTAACCAACCTGGGTATTTAACTGGTAACTGTCCCATTGCATGCGGAAGCCACCACGTAGGGCAATGGCATGTGCAGCATACCGTTGATCCCACTCCAAACGAGTGTCGCTCATGATAGAATTCTGCTTGGAGAACAACGAGCGTGCCTCATTCTGGCGGAAGGCCCCGAGGCTCGACACATAGTAGTCGGGTACGCCATTCAAGGGGATATAATACTTCTCGTTCGTGTTCGTCAGCACATAGCTGAAATGCTCGCTGAGCGACAGATGATCGTTGAACTTAAACTTGGGTTTGATAGAAAGGCTCAGCATGGAGTTCTCGAAATGGTTTTTGTTCTGCGCCTCGCCATATTCTAAAATGGCCAACGGATTACCTAACTTCCAGTTATAATTGCTATATCCGGCCAATGCCTCGTCCAAATATGTCTCGTCTGTCACATCCAAATGGTTTTCGTAGATTTTTCCTCCGGAAAAAGTATAAGGACTCAGCATCGGTGCCTTGGCATACGCCAAGAAAGACGGAGACGTGGGCGTTCCTTCTTCATAACTCGAGGGTGCCGCATCGTCACGCAAATTGCGGGTAATATTGGTAAACGCCGCATCAAAACGTACGTCCAGCTTGCTACCTAACGCTATATCGGAATTAAACCTGATGTTCAGACGGTCCATATCATTTTGTTCCAATGTGGATTGAGCTCCCGTATATCCCAATGACAGGTTGTATTGTGCCACTTCATCTCCACCTTCCACATTGATACCGTAATTCTGCATGAAAGCCTCCCGGTAGACCTTTTCTTTCCAATCTGTGTTTTTGTTGTATTTCTCCGCATAATAGTTTGAAGGAGAATCGTCCAAAAAGTTAAAGTCGCGAATGGTCGTATTGGTAGTCTTGAGCATTTCGCTGGCATAAGTCCGGTATTGGGAAGCGTTCATCATGTCATAATAACGTGGCTCCAACGTAACGCCGGCCGACAAAGAGGCCGTGATACGTGTGGCCATGCTTTTACTGCGCCGGGTATCTATAAGAATGATCCCGTTGGCACCTTTGGCCCCGTAAAGGGCTGTCCCGTTACGCAACACCGTCACCCGGTCGATGTCCGCCGGATTGATATTAGTCAGGATGTTGTTGTAGAACCCATCGTGAAGCATCTCCCTACCATATTGTTGATCCAAAGGCACTCCGTCTATCACGATAAGCGGCTGCGCATTGGCATTAATGGAATTCAGGCCACTCATCATCATTACGCCTCCGATACCGGGTGTACCGTTACGCATCACGGTGTGTACGCTTGCTCCCAGTTCACGCTGTACGTCTTCCTCTACCGACAGAGACGGAGAATAGTTGAATCCGTCGGCTACACGCGTATTCAGGATATCGGTTTTCTTACCGTACAACGGTGCCACGGTCTGAGGATATAAAAAGATGAGCGGCTGCTCTTCCGTAGAGCGCAAACCCACTTCCACCAGATGGTCGTCCGGAGAAGAAACATCGATGGAAGAAGCAAAAACGGGGAGGTCCAGTTTAAAAGTCCCGTCTTCTTCCGTCAACGTACTGTAACCGCTGATGCCATGTGTACTGACCATGGCTCCTCCTTTGGGCTTCTTGTCCGTCCCGCTCAACACCTTCCCACGTATGGTACGTGTCTTCACGTTCTTCCATACACGGCTGACATTTTCTTTCTTCACACTATCTCCAACCTCGACAGTATCTTTTTCCTGTGCTTTCGAAACCACGCAACACAACATCATGGCCGAAATGCAATATACTTTATATTTCATGTCTATCATGGTCTTATATTATTCGTTAGAATCATTGTTGTCATTTTCATGCGGCTTGAATATGATACAATCCAAACGCAGGATACGCGTGTATTTGGAAGTCGAACGGTCGCTTTCCACCGTGAGGCGGACTTGAGGTTCGCTCAATCCATAACTACATGTAGGTATTTTGTAATCGCTGGCTACGAGAATAGTATCTACGACGTTAGGAACTGTCTCATACGAATAGGTACCGCTAATCGGATTTTTCATTTTGATATCGTTCACTTGCCTGCCATCCTGGTCGTTGTATTTCAACGAAAACTTGACTTTCAGCGGCAGCGTGTCCGTAGCCAACGTGTCGGCAGCTATCGCGGGGGCAAAAACGGCATAAATGTCATAACCGATGTTAGACAGCACATTGGGTATCGTATATCGTATCAACGGCGTCACAGCGGTATTGCGCGGTTCCACCTGCACAAAAGCATTGCCTGACACTTGTCCGTACAACGGATTTCCTGCCGGAACGGCACAAGTGATAACCGGTTCCTTACATTTGGCCACACTGTCCCTATAGTAAGCATTCTCCGCTTCAATCTTTATTTCCTGAAAGAATGTCGTACGTTTGTCTATCACCCAATCATCCGCTATAAACACCTTTCCATTGCTGCACGTGACATCACGGGCCTCAGCGAAGACCCCGCCTTGGTCGAAAGGACGCAAGCATTTATAGTATCTGTAATTGGCCTCATTCCAGTTGGTCGATACGACAGAATCGTTCAGCGAAGGTTGGATGTTCATATTGAATATCGTACCTTGTATGATAGCCTTGTGCGTCATCAAGTTTTCCATGGAGTCACGCTTTGCGGTAGTATTGTCGTAGTTGAAATAAGCCTTGTATTCCTCATAAAGGCTCTTCCATTGCCGGTCCGTAGGCACTACCATCCAATAGGCACTGTCTTCACGGTTGATGTATCCCAATTCGTCGAACATGACGTTCTTCAGGTTCATCACGGAATCCAGATAGACCGTCTTCCCGTCTACAATCTCCCCCGGGACGCTACGGGAGGGATCGAACTCATACACGTTATACCGGCTGAAGAAAGACGCGATACTGTCCAACTCGGCATCCGTGCTGAAGTATTCGGACACGTTGGCAAAATATGGGAGCCGGCCATCTACGGTAAACAACACACCATTGCGATAAAGTTCGTTGGAAGTCAGGCACTTCACCCCATTCACTGTGCCATCCGCCAAATAACTGTATTTGCCGTTCAACATCATCATCTGCACTGAATCTCCTGACGGGATGGCAGCATAATTATACATCGCCATGTGGTTTTGCAAGAATTGTTTAATGACAGTGTTGTCGTTATTCTTTATCCGGTTGTTCTTTTGGGTATTGTAAACCTCTGTCAGGCTGTCCACAGCTGCCTCCGTGAGATAGTCGTTAGTGGGAGCGAAAAGGGTAAACATCCGGTCACCGCCGAAATAATATTCATATCCCACATTTTCCACCAAACGTGCAAAATTGGACAGCTCTGGGCGTTCTTGTAACGCCTGCCACAAGGACTCTTCACTGGCCATAGGGTTACCCTGCCCGTAATGTTCATCCCATTCGTCACTGCACGAAGCCACGAACGGCAGCAATGCCGCCCAAGCATATTTTATAATTGTCTTTTTCATAATTCGTCGTTTATTCATCTTACAAATCATCCTCTTGCTCTCCGTCATCCGTCACGCCATATACGCTCTTGGGCACCAGTTCCAGATAATCGAGCATGAACTCCGTGCTGCCGTTGTCCGAAACGTTGCGGATACGCAAGAAATGGTCTTTATCAGGATTGATATGTACCGTACAAAGCACAATGCGATAAGTATCCGCACAATTTGCGAATATGTCGTGACGATCTCCCAATAAATGATACCCTCCGGCAGCACCTCGGTAATAGCCCTTGTTTTTCAACGCTTTCCGTTCTTCCTGTTTTTCAGATGAAGACATGGCAGATGTGTAATCGCTGCGGAACGCCGTACCCAAAATGGTAGGGTCGGCAAGGTTTTTGGTCATATCCAAAGGTATGCCTTGCGGCACATCGTCGAAATAGATTTGGCCAATGCCACGCGTCGGCTCGCAAGTGAACCCCAAACGTATTTGCCAATCGCCCTCGAACGGGACTGGTGGTATCTTAAACGTGAAATCATAGTCACCGAACAAGTTCATTTCGTCTCCCTCATAACAGTAGTACCCTAAACGCGGACGGCGGTAAATAAAATATCCCGCACTCTTCACATTCTTCAAATACCCGTTGGGGAAATAGTAATTACGCCCGTACTTGGCTGTCTCGTCAAAAGGAGGATCGTTGTATCTCGGGTCGCCGTTCTGCCGGATATCATTCGTCATCAACTCTGGAAAAATCGTGGAGAAATCCATCCGGATACGGCAGTTTTGCACGATGTCACGGGTGTCGGTACTAAAGGCCACGATGTCGTTGACATAGAAATACCGCCCGTTCAGTCCCTCTTGCTCATATTCCGGTTCTATCGTGCGGCTGACCATGGAACCGTGGATGCTGTAATTGTCGTCATAACGCCGGTTCAGGTAGATTTCCAAACGTTGGTCGCCCGACATGTTCGTATATTTCCATACCGTAAGCTTTTCCACCTTCATCATCGTACGGGGCAGCATCGTCTCATACCAGTCTTCCGGATTCATCAAAGTGGTCTCTATGCCGATGTCGTTCAATGGGGTCAGGTAATTCCACCCCTTCACGTCACGGTCGAGGATATGGTAAGCCATAAAACGGTTCAACGGGTTTTTGCGGTGTTCCAACCGCTCAAAGCTATGGTATTCGGCATTTTTATCTTCCGGATAAACCGCATCATATATCTCACACGCCTTATCGTAAAGCCCCTTGATGTCACCGGGCACGATTCCGTATTTCCTCGACAATACCGAGTCCGGAACGACGAACAACGTAAACCCGTAACGTTTCTCATCAGGAACGGTAGCCGTCTCTTGGTTGATATGGGAAGTGTAGTAATAACGTTCATACAAATCCGGATTCCACGAATCGTCACGATAGGCGTTGAGGGAATCTAATAATCCCGTGGCCTTCAAAGCTGCATAGAACGTCGTAATCTTATCGTTTTGCTCCAACACCTTCGGCAACATCCGGTTGGAGTTTTCCAACACTTCCGTTACGGGTTGCATGATTCCGTTCTCTACCGAGTCGTCTTGAAGTTCGAAAATGACATGGGCAGTCTTGTTGACCATAACCACGGCGTTCCCGTTTTCATCATTGCCATGCCCTATCTCTAAATAACGGCGGTTCATGTTGGTCGTCGGCAACACCCCGTCGTTCATCTCAGAAGTGGAATACATGTTTTCCACCAAATGCGTACGGACAATCGTATCGCAATCCGCGTCCGTCAAATCGTCGAGCGACCTCAACCCTTTTCCTTTGATGTAATCTTGCAAGGCTGCATTGGTCGGAGCGAAACACGTATAAGAACCGTAGGAAGAAAGCATGTCCATCATCCCGGCACGGTTGACCAATGTGGCAAAATCGCTGAACTGTTCGGTCTTTAGCAGGTAGTCGCTCATCATCTGCCCTTTAAAGGTATAGTAATTCATCTCATCCGGTTCATCGGAACATCCTATGAAACCGAACAGGGCCAACAAGGCAGCCAAGCCTCCCCAATATTTAAATACTGACCTTTTCATAATCATCATTTTTTTGTGTTTATACTGTCTTTATTCGTACGAACTACTTTCCCCGCTTGCAAAAGCAGGATTCTGTTCTAAATATAGATTGACTTTCAGTTCGTCCTCGTTATAAGGCCAATAAATGGCCTCCATCCTCGAAAGCTTACTTTGCACAGCAGAGCCGTTCGTCGTATACTTGCGCTTCACCTGTTCCACCAAATAGTCCGTATTGCCCTCACGACGTGCACGACGCACCAAGTCGAACCACCTTTTCCCCTCGAACATGAGTTCCCGTTGGCGTTCGGCCATCACGAGGTTATTCATCGTACTTTTCGTCGTATATAATGTGCTGTCCAGAACTGCCACCTTGTTCTTGTCGCAATTGGAACGAAGGTTTACTGCATTGACCAACTTGAAAGCCTCGGAAAGCTTCGGGTCTTTCCCGTTTTCCCTGTCTACGGCAAGTTGTACCAACGCTTCGGCTTTCATCAGCATGATGTCCGTCAGACGGTAAACGATCCAGTTGGCCGAACAATAACTCGCCCTATAAGCCGTACCGTAGGACACGGACAATTCATCGGATGTGGAAGCAGACAAGTCAATCGTGGCACTGTTTGTAACATACTTGTTAATCTTGAAATCCGTAGAAGTGGAACGCTGTAAGCTTTCATAATAACGTGTATCATACATGTTATTATAAATCTGGTAAGAACGGTCCGGAATATCCGTTGCGATGAAATCGGCAGGACGGAAAAAGCCGGGAAAGGTTTCTTCATTGCCATAACCATGACTCACCGCCTCGTTGGAAAGCATATTGTCATTATCCATGTAAGTCAATTCGAAAATGCTCTCACTGCTGTTGCCGTCCACAAACAATTGGGTATAAGCACTGCCATACATGGTATTGGTACTGTTCGCATCACTAATCAAAGGATACCCTTCCACCAATTTGTCAACCACACCGGTCACAAGGCCGCCATACTCCCGGTACTTTTCATTATACTCTTGCAACTTGGCATTGATGACCGTATCGGCATACCAAATGCACTTTTCATAATCCTGCTTCCATAAATACATCTCACAAAGCATGGCGTGGATGGCATCCTGCGTGATTCTTCCTGTCTGGTATAAAGGACTTGTTTCCGGATAGACCTTCACTGCGTCATTTTGAACCGACTCGAGGTCTTTTATCAACGCGTCCAGAATATCATCGAACTTGCTAGCCGGCAAAGCCAACTGTTGGTTGTCGTCCACGTATGCTTCCGTCGTATAGGGAACATCCCTGAAAGCACGAATCAGGTAGAAATAGCACAAGTCACGCAACGCCGAAGCTTCCGCTACCGTGGCCTTCAAGGCACTCGGGGTATAATCCGGGGACTTTTCTGCCACCTGGGGAGCATATTTTATAATCAAGTTACAACTGTTGATTACGCTATAAAACTTCTCCCATTTCGTGTAGGAATTGTTCGCCCGCAAGTTTTCCTCAAAGATATTGGACAAATCGACATTCGTATTCACGTTGTTGCCCGCCACGATATTGTCCGAACGCACTTCGCCCCAAACCATAAGACGGTACACGAAGTCGCCACTTTGCATCGTAGAGTAACAGCCGCTTATCATATTGTCCACATCGCTTTTCTCGTCCCAGAAATTCTCCAGCACGATATCATTCAAAGGCTTGATGTCCAAAAAATCCCCACAACCGGTAAATGAACATGCGGCTAACGCTGCCGACATTAAGATTGAATATGATTTCATTTTTTCTTCGCTTTTGATTATTATTTAGAAATCGACGGTCACGCCCAAGGTAAACGACTTCGCACGCGGTGTCTGCCCACTGTCTTGTGCCACTCCGTAACTTCCATAATTGATTTCAGGATCCACACCCTTGTATTTCGTCAATACGAACAGGTTGTTCGCGCTCACGTAACAGCGCAAGCCTTTAAGCCGCAACGCCCTTGCCACCTTGCTACTGAACGAATAAGACAGTTGCAAATAATTGAGCCGCAGGAACGAACCGTCTTCCACAAACCTGTCGCTGACCAACGTGTTGTAATTGGATACGGCACCGTTGCTCAATGTCCCGTACATGGCTCGCGGAATCGGAGTCACATCGCCCTCCTTGCGCCAACGGTAATTCACGGCCTGGCTTTGGTTGTTGTTCGTAATCATGGATTCGGCATCCAAACGGGCCAGGTTCAGAATCTTATTGCCTACACGGTAATTGAACTGGGCATTCAGCCTCCAACGGTCGTAATTCAACGTAAAGCCGAATCCTCCCGTGAGCTTGGGTAATGAAGAGCCGAGGTAGACGATATCCAATTCATTGATGTTCCCGTCATGGTTGATGTCTTCGTAAATGGCATCACCGCCCTTGAAATCATAATCCTTCGATTCGTTTTCAGCATTCGAGAAACAGTATTTCACCCGTTTGGGTTCCCCTTTGCTGTCGCGGATGATTTCCCCGTTGGCATTCAAAACCACCGGAGCCGTCTTTCCGTCTGCCAGGAACTGTTCTTGTTCGGCCACCCCCATGTCCGCAAAAGTCTCATAATGATATTGATATACACCTTTATAACGGAAACCGTAAATTGCCCCGAAAGGATTATTCAATTGCACGCGCTGCAACACGTTACGGTTTTCTTGTGTAAACTTGGTGTTCAACATATTCAGCACGGTAGCGTCCATTTCAAGAATCTCATTCTTGTTGTTTCCGAATGCCACATTGAAATCGGCAGAAAACTTACCGGCCTTGATAATCCTGTTCGTCGTTATATTGAATTCCCAACCCAAATTCCGCATTTTACCAACATTCCTATAAGCCAATTTGGAGAATCCCGTACTCGAAGGTATGGAGACATCCCTCATCAACATGTCGTCCGTGGTCGAATGATACCATTCCAAAGTCAGTTTCAAACGGTCGTCCAAAAATCCCAAATCCATACCCACATCATACGTGGATTTGGTCTCCCAACGAAGGTCCGTAAGACGCATGTTCGACTGGTTCATGGCATTCATGTCGATATAAGCTGAACCGGTACCGAACTTGCTTTCATAAAGATAATCCTCCGTAGGTTGGTTGCCCACCCTGCCCCAACTGGGACGTATGGAAAGCATGGACAGCCATTTACGGCTCCACTCCATCCAAGATTCGTCAATGATGTTCCAACGTGCGGAAACGGCAGGGAAAACACCCCAACGTTGATCCGGACCGAATTTCGTACTTCCGTCGGCTCGCACGGAGAAATCCAACGAATAACGGCTCTTGTACGAATAGTGCATGGAAAACGTGTAGTAAATGGAACGCCATTGTTTATAACTGGTAGACATACCCTTAATCATGCCGCCCGCGTCAGGACTTTCTATTCCTCCGGAAGGAAGCCCGCGAGATTCCGTGTACTGTTGGTTGTTGTTGCCGGATATGAGGTTGAAGCGCGCCATGGCCATCATGGAATGGTCCTTATTCTTGAAAGCCGGAATGAGCGTCAACGTCTGTTTGGTATCAATGGCCACATTCTTCGAGCTTCCGGTATATCCCATGTTGACATCCCCGTTCCAACTGATGGTTTTCAGTTCTTGCGGATAGAACTTGTCGATATACTCATTGAAAACATTCATGTTCACCCGTCCGTTCCATCTTAGCTGCCATTCATCTTCTGTGGTTCCCAACAGGTTGTATTGGATTTCCAGTTCCGGGGTAATGTCGTAAGTCTTGTCACCGAACTTTGCCAAGTGCGCACTGGCCACAGGATTTACCAGGTCTTTCTGATTCCCGTTGAATACGGAAGAGGCAGACTGGAGCATCTCATAATATCTTCCGGTGGAAAGTCCCGTGCGGGGATCTTGCTCGTAAACGGACATGTTGGGCATCTTTTTATAAGCAATGGCCAACAAGTCATCGTAATTCTTCTGGTTGTCCGTGTAAGTCATGGCAAAGTTCGTCGAAATCTTGATACGGTCGCTCACGTAATAGTCCAAAGCCAGACGAGTGGACAGGCGGTCCAATTTCTGTTGGATGACGGAACCAGTCTCATGGTCATACCCTCCCGATATCCGGAAAGTGGCCTTCTCGCCTCCTCCGGTTACAGAAACGTAATGGTTCTGCCTCAATCCCCATTGGGTCACTTCATCCTGCCAATCGGTATTATTATTGTACTGTTCATACTCCGAAAAGGTAGGGTCGTAGTTCAATTCCGGGATGTTGGAAGCCGTAGAGCTTTGCTCCGGATTGAAATAACTTTCTTTCAGCAACATCGTGTACTCATCCCCCGTCAGCATCTTATAGCCTTCCGGTTGGTAAGTCCCCGTAAGACGCAAGGAATAACTTACGGCAGGTGCTCCCCTTTTACCGCGTTTGGTCTTGATTTCGATGACCCCGTTGGCACCTTGCGAGCCGTAAATAGCCGTGGCAGCAGCATCCTTCAACACACTGATTTCCTCTATGTCTTCGGGATTGACGTTCAACAACTGGGCAAAGGTTTCATCGTTGGCACTGTTGATGTCGAACGTGCTCATGTCCACGTTCCACGTGTTACCGTTCACGACAATAAGGGGGTTTTGGTTGGTCAGCGTACTGATGGAGGACGTTCCGCGCAAACGCATCGTGGTCCCGCTTCCCAAATTACCGGAATTGGAAATGATGTCAAGCCCGGCGATACGTCCTTGCAAAGCTTCATCGACAGTCGTAATGCCCAACCCCTCGAATTCTTTTGTGGATATGGTTTGGGTAGCAAAGCTGACTTCCCTTTCCGGAATAGCAAGCCCCCCGCTGTTCAAACGTTTCTTGGATACGACAGACACCTCTTTCATTACACGTTGTGCAGATTCCAACGTAATGTTGTACACCGTACGGTTTATGGGGAGCGTTTGCGTCTTATATCCCATAAAACTGACTTTCAGCTTATTCTTCGTGCTCTTCACCTTCATGGCAAAATGGCCGTTGAAATCCGTAATCGTAGCGTTGATGTTACGCCCCGTGGCATCCACCTCACACACCGTCGCCCCTATCAATGTTTCCATCTCATCCCGTACCGTACCGCTCACGGACGTTATCTGGGCATGAACCGAACCGACCATAAGCCCGAGCCATAGGACGGTCATCAATATTCTATTATTCATAATGTTCATTTATCAATTCGACATTACCTGTTATTCATATTTCTCCATTTGCTCTTCGTCATACATCAATGCCCCGTCAATCAAATGCACCACGGCGTATGACGAGGTGTATATGGTGTTCTTCCCCGTATCGAAAGCATATTCACGGCACATGTTGTTGTAAAGCCCTTCGGTGGTCACCACGCGCCGTGTCCGTCCAAGGTTGTCGGTCACCGTCATGCCGTCATTGCCCTCCTTGTCCACTGTCACACTGTAAAAACGCCGGTTGGCCGGATTCAGCTTGGCCGTTTCATATTTGACCCCGCTTTCGCTCCCGTCACCAATGTACACGGAATTATCCTGTATATGGTAACGCAAGAAATTCACAATCCTGTTTTTAATCCTGTAACGGGCATCGGGATCGGTCGCATTATCAAAGTCTTCCCAATACGGAAGGACACCTTTCTCGTGCAATTCCTCTATGGCCTTGTTGGTCGGCACATAGACCGTGTAATTGTATGTCTCGAACAGGCGTATGTTCTGGTCTACACAGGAATACTTGTCATCTATTTGGGATGTCAGCAAGTTATAATCCGTCGAATCCGGGTCGCCGCCGCTCAACAGTTCCAGGAAGCGGGAATACTCCTCATGTTCTGTCAATGTCTGGTAAACAGACTTACGGCTTGTCATCAAGATCTCATCATCAATCACGTAGGCTTTTCCGTTACCGTTTTCCGTCTGGTCATAAATCGTAGAAACACTGAGAGGAGCATTTTGCTCAATCTGCAAGCCGCCGCTGATTTTGATATCAGTTCCGTGCCCTTCTACCTTGATAGTCCCTCCGCCTTTCGTCTTGTAATAAGTATGCCCGTCCTCAATGTCACCCACGACAATTACATTTTCCATGATGTCGCTCAGGCGGTTCATGACCGCGTCATTGTCCTTGCCGGAAGAACTGTTGGCATAAACGGTTTCTTTATTATCGGGATCCAAAATCGTCCCCGTGGCCATATCATACTGGTATTTGTAAGCTCCCACGTTCTGCCTGTCAGTATCCCAAAAGAACTCATAAAGCGTAGATGTCCCTTTGCCATAGGTGCAGGGATCCACATACTTCAAAAAAGCTTCATTCGTAGGAAGTATCAGGCTGTAACGCGTATCCATTGAATTCAGGTAGGCATCCAACCCTAATTGCTCGATGGCCCAGTACACCACGCCCATGGTGGTGTTGCGACGCACCAAGGCCGGAAAAGAAACGGAACGATAGGCAGCCGGGGCAAAGACCTTATTCGTCAGGTAAACCACCCCGTTACACCCCATAAAACAACTGTCCACATCCTCTTCCTTTACTCCCATGCTCACTTTGGCATCGTTGGTGATACTCTCGAACTTGGACGGCACATGGTCGACGAATGAAGTAATCATGTTGACATTGATTAATTTGTTCAACACATTGATGTCCACGTTGACCAAAGAGTCATACACATCCTGGAGCGCCTTGCCTTCTCCGTCCCACCACTTTTCCAAAGCCGCATTGGTCGGCACCAACATGGCACCGCAATCATAGTTCAGCGTCTTGTTATAGGTGTTAGTGTACATATACTGGTTCCACTCCGGGTCGAATTCCAAATAACCGGGCACTTGGTTCTGTATGTTATCGGGATCCTGCAAATTCGACCCGCCATTGGCTTGCTTCGCGAAATAACGCAACACATAGACAGAATCCGACGTATTATACAGCCGGTTGTATTCCCGTGTGGCAGCAGCGTCATAAATAGGGGCACTGTACAAATCCAACAGTTTGGCCCACTCGCTCATGACGGGATGCTTATGGATGATTTCCGCCATGTTGTCTGCCGGCGTGATTACTTCCTCCACCTTTTGCACGTAGCCGTTCTTGCACGTGATGTCCGTGGGAGCCAACACCTTTATGCCGTTCACCCACGACTCTGCCGCAGACAAGGATTTGCCATTCGTCAACTTGGCCAAGTCGCCATCCGTGATGTTGTTGGTCTTCATGAACCTTGGCAACAAGTGTATCATGGGCGCACTGCTGTTGTCCCGCATCAGGAGAACCCCGTCTTTACGTCCGCGCACCTTATTCCAATATTTGGTTTGGGGCATGTCCTCCGGCATGATCCGTGCCACGGAATCGTAGACGCTCAACGCCACCTCGCGGCGCATGCACATCCCCTCTTGCGGAGGATTGCCCGGGACGTTCGACAGCAGCTCTATCAGGTAAGCATTGTTCACCATGGAACTGTTGAGCAACATCTTTTTCTGGGCCACGGACAACTGCCCATAGTTCTTCACGTTCCAACCGTTCTCTTTGAAAAAAGCTTCAAAAGCCGCATCGTCAGCAGCAAACAAGGTCTTGCTTCCTGTTTGGTTCAAAACGCTTGCCATGTTCAAATCGTTGATGAGACGAAGCGTGTATTCATAATTACCTTGTTCCTGCAACCAGCCATAAATGGAATTATTCAGCCACGTGGGTTGCCCGACCAGGTTTTCGTCCTGACACGATTGCATTCCAAACGCCGCCAACAAGGCAGCCGCCGCAAAGGTCTTTACTTTAAATCGATGACAAAGACTATTTTTCATTTTTGTTTTTATTGGTTAAATTCTATTTCCAAGCGTAAAGGTAGGCTGAAATAGCCATTAGCACTTTATTTTATGTCGCACGTTGTTTGCGGCATGAATCAAAAAGGCTGTCCCACGTATTTTTTTCCACCTTTTATATATATGCCTCTTCCCGGCTGCGCAATACGCCGCCCGGACAAGTCGTACGGTCCGGACACCCCGTCCCGGCTACCGGTTACGGCTTCACGGGATTCCACACCCGACACCGTCTGTGGCAAAAAGTACCAATAGTCGAATTGCATGAGTTCATTCCGCTTCTCAGTATCCGTGGCACGGAAACGGAAATATATGTCGTGCACCCCAGTGACCACCTCGTTCAGGTCAGCGGCCAGTTCCACCCAATCCTGCACACCGGACACGTCTACCGTGGCCACCACATTCGACTGGCTATCGATACACACCTGTATGAACCCGTCATTCTCCCGCTGCCGTACGCACAGCCGTACGCTCCGCGCCCCTTCCTCGCCGAAATCCACGGCTTTCACCTTCACATAATCCCCCATGTCGAGCGAATCCAAATAGACACCCCGGCTTTCATCCTGTGCCGTACGTACCCCTACCGACAAAGCTATCATCTCGGCCTCCTGCCGGGCGTAGGGCGACACATGGGCCACCGGCTCAGATACCCCTTTCTTGGTCATCGGGATATGGGGAATCGTACCATCCGCATTATACTCGAATTGCTCCACGCAGACCGAACGCCGGAAACCGCTTCCTCCCTTAAGTTTGCCATTATGATAGAAAATGTAGCTACGTCCCTTGAAATCCACCACGGATGGGTGGGTCGTAAAACTCCCGTCGGGAGAGTCCATGATGCGTCCTTGATATTTCCATGGGCCAGTAGGCGAATCGCTCATTGAATAAGACAAATGTTCGGGAATCCCGCCTGCGGCATAAACCAGATAGTATTTTTCTCCACGTTTATACGCCCAAGGCCCTTCCTCATACTTGTCAACGCCCACCAGACGGGTTTGCTCCTCACCGTTCTCGTCCTTGTATTTCTCTTCATATCCGCCCACCGTCTCTTCCGTCAAAGGAATTTCCATGATTTCGCCATTGTAGTCTACCATGCTCCGGGTCAGCTTCACATACCACAGCCCGTTATTTCCCCAATACAAGTAAGCCTGCCCGTCGTCATCAATAAAAACGGTCGGGTCGATGTCGCGTATGTCATGGTTGATAAGGGCGCGTTGCAACGGATCCCGCCAAGGCCCGCAAGGAGACTGCCCCACCAACACACCGATACCCCGCATGTGGATCGGGGCATACATGTACCATTTCCCGTCACGCGGAACCACATGGGGCGCCCACGCCCCGTTGTCACCGGCCCAACTGAAATCAGCCAACGACGCCACCGTGCCGCAGTCGGTCCAGTTCACCATGTCCGTGGTTGTGTACAGTTGCCAAATGGTTTTCTGGTAGCCTTCCCCCTCCTCGTTGTCCACACTGGTATAAAGATAGAGGGTATCCCCATAAACGCAAGCTGCCGGGTCGGCCGTGTAACGTGTCTGTATGATAGGATTCTGCGCCCCGGCCTCTCCGGCAGCCAACATGTAGGCGACAGCCCATGCAAAAAGATTCTTTTTCATTCTCTTTGGTTTTAAACATATAAATGAACGATGGCAAACTTAATCATTATTCCGGCAACGCTTTTCTTTCTATGTAACAGAAGATTTGCTCCATGTCCAATCCTACCACAAACGGATACTTCCAACCATTTAAAATAAAGGAAGCACACCGGTAAAAAAACGAAAGCACACCGCATTGATACATGACATAAAACATCTGCGACATCAAATAAAAACACGAAACGATGTCTTTCCTATATTTGCAACATTTGCCGAAATTACCCCACATAGGTATTGAAGAGGGGAAAAACGCAAACACTTGAAGTCAACAAATAAAAAAGTATATAGTATAAACAATGAAACATGTATTATCTCTCTCTATCCTGATGATGGCCAATATGGTTGCCACAGCACAAACGGCACATTTCAACTATTTCTCATACAATGGGGACGACAGCCGTTTCAACAAGGAAATCAATCCGCACAACCAGTACTTCAATCCGATTCTGGCCGGGTTCTATCCCGACCCTTCCATCTGCCGCAAGGGGGACACCTATTATTTGGTCAACTCTTCTTTCTCGTTTTTCCCCGGCGTGCCCATCTTCACGAGCAAGGACCTCGTGAACTGGACACAACTGGGACATGTGCTCGACCGCAAGTCGCAGCTCCCGCTTGACCGCCAAAACGTGTCGGGAGGCATCTTCGCGCCGGCCATCACTTACAACGAAAAGAACAAGACCTTCTACATGATCACGACCAACGTGGGAGCCGGAAATTTCTTCGTAAAGACGAAAGACCCGGCCAAAGGGTGGAGCGAACCCATTTACCTGCCCAAAGTGGGAGGCATCGACCCCTCTTTCTTTTTCGACAAGGACGGACGCGGATATATCGTAAATAACGACGAACCGGTAGGCGGACATGTATACGAAGGCGAACGCAGCATCATGCTCCACTATTTCGACGTGGAAGGCGACAGCGTGGTGGGCGACCCAATCGAAATCGTACGTTCGGGCAGCCATGTGCAGGAGAATCCTATCTGGATAGAGGGCCCACACTTGTACCGCATCGGCAAATATTATTACCTGATGTGCGCCGAAGGAGGTACGGGCGCATGGCACTCCGAAGTCATCTTCCGTTCGAAGAAACCGGAAGGCCCTTGGGAAGAGTTCACCGATGGCAACCCCATCCTGACACAACGCACGGGATTGGACCCACAGCGGCCGGACATCGTGACCAGTGCCGGACACGCCGACCTCGTGTCCACGCCGGACGGTGACTGGTATGCCGTGTTCCTGGCTTGCCGCCCGTATGAGGAAGACTTCTACAATACGGGGCGGGACACTTACCTCTTGCCGGTAAGTTGGGAGAACGGATGGCCGACCATCTTGGAAAAGGACAAGGCCATCCCCACGGTCAACGAAAAGGAAGGGTTGCAACCCAAGGAAAACCACCTGACGGGAAACTTCGGATATTGCGACCGCTTCGCCTCGGACACGTTGGACATCCGTTGGATGTTCTTGCGCAACCCGTCGGACTTTTACACCCTCGACGGAAAGGGATTGGCCCTCCATGCCAAACCAGTGAATATTTCGCAAAAGGAATCCCCCTCAGCCCTATTCGCACGGCAGCAGCACCACACGTTCACTGCCGAAACGGAGGTGACATTCACACCCCGTTCTGCCAAGGAATTGGCCGGTTTCACCCTGTTGCAAAACGAGGAATACAATTTCGTGTTCGGAAAGACGTTGGTAGGCGGCAAACCTGCCCTCACGCTGACCCGGTCGGAAAAGGAAACGGTACGCATAAGCACAGTGTTCTTGGACGAAAAAGAAACCGCCGCTCCCGTCAAACTGAAAATCTGTGGCAAAGGCCGTTATTATGATTTCTACTACTCCACCGGCAGCCATTGGATGCTGATGGCCCGAGGCGTGGATGCCGTCAACCTGAGTACGAACCGTTCCGGCGGTTTTATCGGTGCCTGCATAGGCTTATACGCCACATCGGACAATCCTTCAAGATAAAGATATTTTTCCGTAAAAGCCTCTACAGAGAGAATTTCCAAAAACATGTTTCATCTTTCAGGTTACATTATAACACACTTATAACAAATCACTTATAAGCTGAACTTTCATCCGGCTATCTTTCAGCCCATATTTCAGCCGTGCCTTGCAGAGAGGTGGAAACCGATCTCGTCATGACACACTTTTTTTCTGCGCCAAACGAAAAATCATTCTCAGCCGAATGATTTTTCGTTTGGCGCAGATTGATTTCCGTTCTTCTACATGACAAGAGGCTGAAAGATGGCCTTTTTATCGTTCAGCCTGCCAATACGCTTTATACCAAATAGTTACGGTGAATCCTGAAAGATGAAACATGTTTTTGGAAACTCCCTGTGTAAGGGGATGAAAAAAAGATTGGGGGAATGGGCCTATCTCTTCACAAGAGATGAACCACGTCGCAAAGATATACAAAAAAAGTCAATAAAGTGCTAAGTAACAACGAAAAAAAATGCATTTGTTTTCCGTTCATTGTTTTGCAAAATCGTGTTTGCTCAACGAAAAACAAATAAAGGCTGATTCTGATAAACCAACTAATCAAATGGAATACAGCATCTTACGCATCAAAAGCTCTAATTAGTTCATCTCTTGTGAAGAGATAGACCACATGAACAGCATGCAAGTGCCGAGGGAAAACGGAATGACAAACATACGGTTGAAAAACGTAATGGATTGCGATTCAAAATCCCATATATTTTGGAAACATCCACATAACAACTTGTCTAACAAGAAAATGCAAAGACAAGTTGGAGTAATAAAAGTACCCCTTTGAGAAAGATGGACGAAACGCCTCAATGGTATGTCTTGCGCGACCTAAGCCGTCCCAACTCCAAGCTATCGGCTTTTGATAAATTGACGGGAAAAGGAATAAAATGTTTCACACCGTTAGTCAGAAAAGTTGTGACGCAGGGTGGAAAACAAGAATGGAAAGATGTGCCCTACATGCGTGACTTGCTTTTCGCCCACAGCACACACGACGTGCTCGACCCGTTCATGGCACCCGGCCTCAGATTGCAATACCGTTACGTGCATGGTGGCTTCAAGGAACCCATGACCGTACGCGAAGCCGACATGGACTGTTTCATCCGTGCCGTGTCCTCCTCCATCTCTTCCAAATACTACCGTCCCGAAGAAATCACCCCGGCCATGCGCAACCGCAGAATACGCATCATCGGCGGTCCGCTCCACGGCTACGAAGGCAGCCTCGTCACAGTACGTGGCACTACCGTGAAACGCCTGTTAGTGGAACTGCCTATGTTGTTGGCAGCCGCCGTGGAGGTAGAACCGGAATTCATACAGCTTCTGTAAGCGAAGATTTCCGCAATAATGTTTTTACGCCACACTTCATTTTTGTACCTTTGCTATTGCACATCCGAACGTTTCGCCTTGTGCGGCCTGTCCGTGGTGAAAATCGGAATCAACTTTGACATGGAACGGCATACGCTGAAAGATTGGGTGATTGGATAAACCGCCGATGACACGTGCTTTCCGAATGGGGAGCAAAAGATTTCACCTTAACCTATTGAATGATAGATTATAGTAACATTTTCGTAAGCTTCAAAAGTGAAAGGATTGTGAAGGATTTTTTATGACAGAATTCACCTTAATATGCTGATATACAAAAAGTATGAAGGATGCGAACCCTTTTCCCGACAAAACTCCTTGTAGAGGAAGAAAGAGGCATGTTTGTCCGGAATCCAAAGAATAAGTGAAACATTGTAGCCTTACTTTGCTCGTTCGCAAAGTAAGGTAATAAATCTATACTCATCAAATGAAAAAGGATATGAAAATAGCCGTAGCCGGAACCGGTTACGTAGGGCTTAGTATCGCCACACTCCTAAGCCAACACCATCAAGTAACGGCCGTGGATGTCATCCCCGAAAAGGTGGACCTGATCAACCGACGTAAGTCACCCATTCAGGACGAATACATCGAGAAGTATCTGGCCGAAAAGGAACTGAACCTGACCGCCACGCTCGACGGAGCCAAAGCCTACGCCGGTGCGGACTTCGTGGTCATCGCCGCACCGACCAACTACGACCCGGTGAAGAACTACTTCGATACTAGCCATGTGGAAGAAGTAATAGAGTTAGTGAAGGAAGTCAATCCCCATGCAATAATGGTCATTAAAAGTACCATTCCCGTGGGGTATACGGAAAGCGTGCGCAAGAAGTTAGGCACGGAAAACGTCATCTTCTCGCCCGAATTCCTGCGCGAAAGCAAAGCCCTGTATGACAACCTCTACCCCAGCCGCATCATCGTGGGCCGTCCCGAAGGGGATGCCCGGTTGGACAAGGCCGCACACGACTTTGCCGCCCTCCTGCAGGAAGGGGCCATCAAGGAAGACATCGACACGCTGTTCATGGGCCTGACCGAAGCCGAGGCCGTGAAACTCTTTGCCAACACCTACTTGGCCTTGCGGGTATCCTACTTCAACGAGTTGGACACGTACGCCGAAATGAAGGGGCTAGACACGAAGGCCATCATCAATGGCGTAAGCCTTGACCCACGCATCGGAAGCCATTACAACAATCCTTCGTTCGGTTACGGCGGCTACTGCCTACCCAAGGACACCAAGCAACTGTTGGCCAATTACCAGGATGTCCCGGAAAACCTCATCCAAGCCATCGTGGAAAGCAACCGCACGCGTAAGGATTTCATTGCCGACCGCGTGCTGCACACGGCCGGTTACTATGACTATTACAACCGTGGCGACTTCAACCCGTCCGAAGAGCGGAAGTGTGTCATCGGCGTGTACCGCCTGACGATGAAGTCGAACTCGGACAACTTCCGCCAGTCGAGCATCCAGGGCGTGATGAAGCGCATCAAGGCCAAAGGTGCGGAGGTCATCATCTACGAACCCACGCTAGAAGACGGCAGCACGTTCTTCGGCAGCAAGGTGGTGAATGACTTAAATGCTTTCAAGAGCCAAAGCCAAGCGATTATTGCCAACCGGTATGATGCTTGTTTGGATGATGTGGAGGAGAAAGTCTATACACGAGATATTTTCAGGAGGGATTGAATATCCCGTAATTTAAGAATTGTTTCAAACAAGTTTACACTTAATCAATTATGGCAAATCGAAAAGGAACAAACAAATCTGCTGAAAAAACAAAACTTGTATTGGAAAAAGAACTTTTCCATTCAGAACTTTCAGAGAGGATAGAAATTGGCAAAAAGTTATCTTTGATGAAAGCCTCTGTTCCAAATATTCCTGATGTTTATAGAGGATATGGTTATACAATAAGGAAAGCGAGAACAGAACTGACAGAAGAACAAGAAAAATGGATTTCAGAATTCAAACAATGGACAGATTACAATAGCGAACTTTTAAAACAAGCGTTTGACATCCCCAACAATGAATACCAACGTGGTTACATCAACAGTGGCCAATGCCTGATTTTCACAGGAAACGAAAATCTCGTTCAAGCATATCAGGACGAACTTAAAAGTAAAATCGAATACTTGGAAACACTGGTTCTGAAAATCCCATTATTACCCTCTCTTACCGTACAAATAGAAAGGACTGAAAAGGAAAGTTTCCATCCCGATTCAAGACGCGTTTTCATTGTACATGGACATGACACGACCATAAGGTCACAAGTCGAATTGTTTATCAAAACCTTAGGATACGACCCCGTTGTCCTTTTCAAGCAGCCCAACGCAGGGTGTACCATCATTGAGAAAATCGAGCGTGAAGCCAATGATTTGGCCTTTGCCATAATCCTATACACTGCGTGTGATTTAGGAAATGACAAGCCACATGCCGACGAATATCTGAATCCCCGCGCCCGGCAAAATGTGGTTTTTGAACACGGTTATATGTGTGCCTTGTTGGGAAGACAGAACGTATGCGCCTTGGTGGATTCTGAGGTGGAAATCCCCAGTGACATGTCCGGTATCGTATATGTGCCGTTTGACGACAAGGGGGCATGGCAGATTGCTGTCGCCAAGGAAATGAAAGCAGCCGGGCTTGATGTGGATTTGAACGAGTTGGTATGACCGATAAACTTAGTTTCAAACCGTAAGCATCCCAATTTAGCGAATTCCAATATTTACTACTGTAACCAAGAGAGTTGAACCGCTTTTAGCCATGAACTTATCTAATTCACAAAAGAAAATCGTCTCAAATGTAGCATGGTCTTTAGGAGGCAAGGCCATCAATATGGCAAGTGCGCTTTTCGTTGGAATATTGGTCGCCAGATATCTCGGCCCGGAAAGTTATGGCCTCATGAACTATGTAATTAGTTATGTAGCCATTTTCTCCATTATTGCGACATTCGGCATGGACAACATCGAAATACGTGAGCTGTCCCAGCAGAATGACAAAAAGGATGCCATCATGGGGACATGTTTCAGCCTGAGAATGTTTTTTGCTACAACAGCTTATATCGTCATTGCCATATCTTTGTTTTACTTCCAAACAGACAAGTTTACCTCCCTGATGGTGTTAGCTTATGGACTGACCCTGTTCACCGGTACTGGGAATCTATTGCGTAACTATTTCACATCCATAGTCCAAAACAAATATATTGTAAAATCTGAAATGTACCGTACATTCGTCGGTGCAGGAATCAAAATCCTGTTGCTTTGGATTAAAGCGCCTTTGGAATACTTTATTTATGCACAAATATTTGATACGGCATTGGTTGCAAGCGGATATTACCTTAGTTATAAATCCACTGTTGGTTCCATCCGAAAATGGTATTTCGACAAGACTTTAGTGCCTTTTATCCTAAAAGAATCATTTCCCCTCGTCCTATCTGGGGCAGCTGTCATCATTTACCAACGCATAGACCAAGTCATGATTGGTGATATGATAAACAAAACAGAAGTTGGTTATTTCGCCACGGCTGGAAAGTTCGTAGATCTGATTGTATTCCTCCCTATGGTTTTGGTGCAGACTGTCACCCCGATGTTGATAAGGGAGAAAGAAAACAAACCGGAAACATACGAAGTTAAAAAGAAGACATTCGTAAGCATCACCACATGGACGGCTATCATCATGTCCGTAATGGTCTCATCGCTTTCTTATTGGCTCATCACATACACATACGGTATGCAATATACTCCAACTATTCCTGTTTTACAAATCATGGCGTTCAAGGCCGTAGGGATAGCTCTGTCTTCCGCCGGGGGGCAAATCATCATCATGGAACACATTCAAAAATGGGCTTTCATACGAAATATCTTAGGTTGCATCCTATGTGTATTGCTAAACTATTTCCTAATTCCACAATATGGAATCATCGGTTCTTCATACGTCACAATAATCACGGTTTTGTTCACCGGGTGTTTCGCAAACCTGTTGATTCCCGCCTACCACAACGTCATGAAGCTACAACTCTATGCTATATTATTAGGTTGGAAAGAATTACGCTATTTCAAAAGAATGATAAGAAAATGAAAAGTTATATCGGATATTCCACAAACCCCGACATCAGATATAAAGCCACGTCTGGAGGAATAGGAACAACCATTATCAAATGGTTATTCGACAACAAACTTATTGGTACATCCATATCTTTCGAGTTTGACCCTATTACACTAAGATATGTTCCTAAAATAATTCACTCATTTGATGAATACCAAATTTGTGGTTCAATTTATCAAGAAATAGATTTAATCGGATTTGTTAAATCGCACCAAAATGAAATAAAGGGAACACTTGCTTGTTTCGCTTTACCTTGCCAAACAAAGGCCATAAAATCAATTTGTGAAAGACATGGTCACAAAGTATTCATAATCGGGTTAACTTGCTCTTCGCAACAAACACTTGATGCAACCAAATATTTATTAAAACGAATCAATATAAAAGAACAAAATGTCTGCCATATCCAATATAGAGGAAACGGATGGCCAAGCGGAATCACAATAAAGACAAAAGTCAACAAAAAGACCTTCATAGCCAATAACGCTTCCATTTGGAATAGAATCTTCCATTCACGCCTATTTATTCGTCCAAAATGTTTCATGTGTAAAGACACATTAAACCAACATAGTGATATCGCACTCGCAGACCCATGGCTAAAAGAATATATATCATCAGAAAAAATCGGCATGACTTTAGCCACTTGCTTCTCTGAGACTGGAAATCACATCCTAACTCAAGCCCAAAATGATAACTATATTCATGCAAATGAAATCTCTTATCAGCAAGTTATATTATCCCAAAAATCCACATTGGACAGAAAAGAAAGTTATAGACACCACCCTGACAGAATAAAGCTCTTTCGTCAACTTTGTACAAAACCCTGGTATAGATTTTTAGTGCTTGACATAGGCTTATTATCGCTTCATTGCAAAATTAAAAATTGCTTTGAGAAAACAATGCTTTTAAAAGAAAAACGAAAATAAAACATTAAGAATATATCAACGACTAATAATAATCCTATGCAAACAAAGAAAACAAGGATAAGATGGATTGACAATGCCCGCGGAATTTGTGTTTTCAGTGTTTTATTGGCACACTGCAAATTAGAACACACTTATCTACAAATGATTTACACGCCATTCTTTTTAGCTCTATTTTTCTTCTTGTCTGGATATTTGTTCAATTGCCACAAGGACATCAAAACGGATATTTTGAAATTGGCAAGGAACTTAATCATTCCATATTTCCTCTTGTGTTTCCTGCTTGCCTTCATCGGACTCGATAACTGGAAGGCATTACTCAATGGCAATTACGATATCATCAGCAATCGAATACTCAGGATTGTATATGGTTATGACTTGTGGTTCGTTTCATGTATTATTATGGTGCAATTGTATTTCATTTTGCTCCACCATATTTACATGAAAAACTTAAAAAGCAAAATTGCAACAGCAATAATACTGCTGCCTTCAGTTTATCTGATAAGAAACACTGTATCATATACCTGCCCTTACTATTGCGACATAGCTCTTTTTGCATTGGCTTACTTTATCGTAGGAAATATAACGAAAGAATTCACTGATGGCAAAGCCATACAAATAAGCAGGAAAACAGGGATTTCCTTACTTATATTATATATCTGTGTAGATTTTGCCTTACAGCTAAACACAAACATGGAATTTCATTTTGCATACAATTATTACAACGCCCCCTTGCTATTCATCATTCTGTCACTTATTGGAATAATTGCCATTTGTGCTATTTCATGCTTATACCCTTGTTCTTTTTTTGAAAGGCAAGGAAAGAATTCATTAGCTTTTTTTGCCTTTAATGGAAAGGCTTTGGCTATAACAATGCTTCTGTTCAGGCATTTTGAATTTTTAAATGGAAGCCAATGGATTTATCCTATTCTATTATGTACTGTACAATCATTTATCTTACTCGGAATATCATCCCTCATCAACAAATACGCCCCTTTCCTAGTAGGTAAAAAGAAAATATAAAAAAATCATAACAACATAAACAATGAAAATATTACTTTTAAACCAACCTGTATACAACCGAGGTGACGAAGCTGCACACAGAAGCCTTATCCGCACACTCAATAAGAATGTACCCAATGCCTCTGTCATGATTTTGCTTGAGAACGTGAAAGAAGGAACTATCAAACAAATCAAAGTAGATAACCCACAAAACAAATATATCAACATTAACACCAATAAAGGATATCGCAAAAGCCGCATATTTTCTGCTTGTTCGGGCATGATGTTCTGGAGTCGTATTATTCCCAGTAACCGGAAACTAATACAATACATCCAAGAAGCAGACATAGTGCTTTGCGCCCCTGGGGGAATCTGCCTAGGCGGATTTTATAATTGGTCGCACTTGTATAACATGATGTTATGCAAGCATTACAATAAGCCCGTCATTTACTACTCACGCTCAATAGGACCATTTAACCCTCGAAACATATTACAACATATCTTCTGCACAAGAGCAAAAGAAATACTTAAAAAGATGGACTTCTTGTCATTGAGAGATGCCCGAAGCATGGATTTGGCAAACAAACTTGGCATAAAATACATAAAATCCATTGATTCCGCCTTTTTAGACACGCCCAATGCCACATTACCTGACAGTGTCAGGACAGACTTAGGCAAACAAAAATATATCGTGTTTGTACCCAACCAACTAACATGGCATCCGTCATTCACAAACATGCCACAGGACGTTATTGACAAATGTTACCTAAAAATGATTGACATCATAATCCAAAAGACCAACTATAACATCGTCATGCTCCCACAGCTTTATAATGCAGGAAAAAAGAACGATTACCTATACTTCAAGAGGTTAAAGAAAGAAACGGAAAATCCATCACGAATCATAGTATTTCCGGACACATACAGTTCTGACATCCAACAAAATATAATTAAGGATGCCCAAATGATAATAGGTACACGTTACCACTCTATCGTGTTCGGTATCAACAACCGTATTCCTGTAATCGCATTAAGTTACGAACATAAGATAGCAGGCATGTTGGAAATCTTAGGCATAAAAGGACGTTCATTTGAATTCAATACGGAAGCTTCCATACACAAGTTTGATTTCGCCAAATTTGAACAGGTAATCACCGGTAACCAACCTTCGAGAGAAAATTTGAAAGAATACGCAGACCATGCACATGCCATAGCCATGTCTTGTTTCTCAGAAGCGTCACAACTTTTACAATAATTATCAATATGCCTGTCGTTGTTGCTTTTTCTATATTTCATGTTATTCTTTTTATATTGGTTTCTTGCTACAGGAAAGATAAAGCATGCCTTCGTTATATAATGTTCATATGGATGCTTTCATCCATATTTTCCATTATATTCTATACAGCCTCGCAAGAATATAATAAGATTACAATAATTCCATACATCTTTTTCGCCACATGCCTTGCTATTTCAATCATTCCATTTGGATATATCGATGATAGATATTCCACGATTACGATAAGAAACAAGTTCTTTTTTGAAAGAATAATCTTATTTTTCTGTTTAATCTCCATCATACCTTTTTTTGAAAACGCCATCCATCTGGTAAAAACATTTAGTTTTGACAATTCGGACGCACTCGCGACATTGTATGCAGACAAAATGGAAGGCGATTTCAACAAGCAAAAAGTAGTGAACTGGTATTCCCCCGTTGGAAAAATTTGCAATTCATTGAATCTTAAGTTCCAATATTGCTCCCTTTTTTTATTATTCCTTTATCTCGGATATGGAAAAATCAACAAATATAAATTAGGGGGACTTTTAATGGGATGCGTCAACCCGGTATTATACACACTATCGCTCTCTGGACGATCTGCCGTAGTCTTCACCTCATTGAATGCCATATTTACATACCTGATGTTCCGGAATTATATTAAGAACAGGAATTACATAAAAAGAATAAAGGCAATAGCAATAGGCATCTTTTCCATTTTCATATTATTGTTCTCCATCATGACATTTGCCCGTTACAGCATGAGCGAAGGTGCACAAACCGTGTCCTTGTTAGGATGGATTTCCTTATATGCCGGAGAAGGCACGCTTAATTTTAACCAGAACATGTGGCATACGCAAGCTTTCACCGAAGGGGATAACTGCTTTGCTTTCATTAAATATATTTTAGGCATGGACACTTTTACGGACTTTTTGGAACGCCGAGATTACTGGGGACCTAAAATGGGAATATCTCCCAGTAGATTCTATACCTTTGTTGGTGACATGTACTCAGATTTTGGATATTTTATCATCCCGTTCCTGCTGACCCTCTCATTCATTCTGAAAAAAGCAATATTTAAAAAACATATTATCGCATCTAACAAGCTCTATATTCTCTACGTTTGGGGCATGCTATGCGTTACGGGATTTACATGCTTTACATACAAGACTTTTAGTAATAGCTTAGACTTGTTTACTGGGTTCCTCATTATCTGGCTAATCAATTCATCTATTGGGCTAAAGAACAAAAATGACATATTCATCACCCCACAATACTTTATCAAATAAAATTATGGCAAACAAAAAAGCAAGAGTCATAGCTTATTACTTACCCCAGTTTCATCCGACTCCTGAGAACGACAAATTTTGGGGTAAGGGTTTTACGGAATGGACAAACGTTGGAAGAGCCAGACCGCTTTTCCATGGACACTACCAGCCCCGTATTCCTGCCGATTTAGGATATTACGACTTACGAATGCCTGAAATCCGAGAACAACAAGCCGAGTTAGCACGCGAGGCCGGTATAGAAGGATTCTGTTATTGGCATTATTGGTTCGGGGGAGGAAAAGAATTGTTGGAACGCCCTTTTAACGAAGTCGTGGAAAGCGGCAAGCCTGATTTTCCTTTTTGCCTAGGATGGGCAAACCATACATGGTCCACCCGGACTTGGACCTCATCAAAAACGGGATACAAAGAAACCATCATTGTTGAAATGACCTACCCCGGAGACGAAGACCATATTTCACATTTCTATAAATATTTGAATGCCTTTAAAGACAAACGTTATATCAAAGTAGATGGCAAGCTTTTGTTTGTCGTATTTGCCCCTCGGGACTTTGTGGACTTCCCACATTTCAAAGATTTATGGAATAAGTTGGCTGAAAAAGAAGGACTGAAAGGTTTCCATTTCGTTGGACTGACAGAAAATTTCAGGCTACATACGTCAGACGGTAAAATAAGGAACGTGTTTTCCCCAAAAGATGCCTCTGGGGATTATTATAACCATATTTTATCGTTAGGCTTTGATGCGGTAAACTCACGTGGAGGAAATGGCGCACAAGCAAAATCCGACTCACCGTTGATTTATTATTTAAAACGGTTCATACAGACCAAGCTACACATTGACTATGTATTACATATTGATTATGCTAAAATCATAAGAAACTATTATGTAGAAAACGACAAAATGGAAAACATATATCCAACCATTATCCCGAATTTTGACCGTAGCCCACGTTCAGGAAAGAAGACAAATAACATCTGGCACGGTTCTACTCCGAAACTATTTGGGAAAATGGTCGAGCAAGCACTTGACTTAATAAAGGACAAACAAGACGAGCACAAGATTTTGTTCTTACAGAGTTGGAACGAATGGGGAGAAGGAAATTACATGGAACCGGATTTAAAATTCGGCCATGGTTACATTGATATTTTGGGAAAACTCGTAAAATAGAACCTATGGTGACCTTAAAAGAACTCAGGCAAGACTTTCAAGCTTGGTGCAAATGGAAAAATATTCCCTCCGGAACAACCTCATTCTTACTTCTGTTCTTCAAATATGCGGAATACAGAAGGCTCATTGATTTCAGATTAAAATCCGGGGGACTCGGATGGATGAGAATATTCACATACCCCACAGCCTACCATTTAAACTTATATATAGTTTGCAAAAAAAATAAAAACGGGGGGGGGTATTGGAGGGGGATTGAGAATAATGCACGGTTTCAGCACTATGATTCTTGTGAAAGAAATGGGCATGAACTGCATGGTTAACCAACAAGTCACGATAGGATGGGCAAATGGAGGAATCCCTACTATCGGGAACAACGTATGGATTGCAGCCGGAGCAAAAGTACTCGGCCCCATAACAATTGGGGACGATGTCATAATCGGTGCAAATGCAGTAGTCGTAAAGGACGTGCCGAGCCATAGCATCGTTGCCGGTGTGCCTGCAAAAATAATCAAACGGAGGAATCACACAAACGAGCCTTGGGTATTAGTAGATTAAAAGCAATTTTACTCTTTTTATGCCCTTTAAAGATACAATATAACAGGAAACAAACAATGAACGGAATAATTATTATCGGTTGGATAAACAAAGGCAAACCTGCCGATTGTGGGGAGACAATGAAGAACCAACTGATGATACAAAAGTTGGAAGAACTGGGAGTGAAGTGCAGATGTGTAGACTTCAAGAACTGGAAAAGGCATCCTTGGGTGTTTTTACAGCTGATTTGGAATTTGGTAATACATAAAAAAGACACCATCATATTCTCGACCAGTACGGTAAACGTGTACCCGATGATGAAGTTGATGAAAAAAGTGAAATGGAAACAACCCACGATTCATTGGGTTATAGGCGGAACTCTCGGTGAAAAAGTCAAAAACGGCATATTTGATAAAGACATAATCGGTTATATGGACTGGACGATTGTTGAGAGTAATCTGATGGTACAGCAATTGACCGATTGTGGCGTAAAAAATGTTTTTCAACTTCCAAACTTTAAACCTATCACCTATTACCCCAACATAAAGGAACGCATAGATGAATGGAAAAAGGAAATAACACGCCCGATACGTTTCGTATTTCTTAGCAGAATCATGAAAGAAAAAGGTTGCGATTACATTATTGAAGCTGCCCGGCAACTCAATGCTACGGGATTTAAAGACAAATATACCATTGACTTTTATGGAAAAATCGCTGAAACCTATGAGACTGACTTTTTCCAAAAAATAGAACCCTTACAAAACGTAAATTACCGAGGTTTCCTTAACCTACAAAACGAGAAAGGTTACGACAAGTTATCCCAATACGACCTGATGCTATTCCCAACCTATTGGAAAGGTGAAGGTTTCGCAGGGGTGTTTATTGACGCGTTTATAAGCGGTGTCCCTATGATTGTCACAGATTGGGCACACAACAAACAGTTTATGACTGAGGGAGAAACCGCTCTTTTCATTCCGGTACATAACACCCCTGCATTATGCGACAAAATGAAAAAGTGTATTGAAGGATGCTATGACATAGGAAAGATGGCCTTGAAGTGCCAACAAAACGCAGAAACCTATGACGTAAATAAGGTAATAACAAAAGAACTGCTCAAAAAGCTCAATTTGGTATAAATGACGAACATTCCAAAACGATAATTATCCAAAATCATAAAAACAAACGTATATGATTAAGATTTCAAAAGCGGCTACAAATATTCAGCCATCCTTGACTAGGAAATTATTCAATATGGCCAAGGAATATGAAGATGTGATTGATTTCACCTTAGGAGACCCCGACATCCCGACCCCAACCCCAATCAAAGAAGCCGGATGTAAAGCTATTATGGAAAACAAGACGCGTTACTCACAAAACGCAGGCCTGATTGACTTACGCCAAGCCATCGCAAATTACATATTCAAGAAAGAACAACTGACATATTCTCCAGAAAATGAAATATTGGTAAGTGTTGGTGCTATGGAAGGCCTATACCTCTCATTGTTAGCTACTATCGACCCTGGAGATGAAGTTATAATACCTGCCCCTTACTATGTGAATTATAAACAGATGGTTGAGATGTGTGGCGGCGTACCGGTTATCGTGGAAGACTATGACCACATCAAAGAATTCAAATGTTCCGTGAATAAAATCAAGGAAGCAATAACACCCAAAACGGTAGCAATCATACTCAATACACCTTGCAACCCCACGGGCAAAATATTCAGCCAAGAATTCATCTCCCAAATTGCAGAAGTTTCAAAAGAAAAAAATCTTATGGTGATTACCGATGAAGTATATAAAAGCTTGGTATATAATGGGAATATGCGTCCCAAAAGCATAGCATCGCTCCCTGATATGAAAGAACGGACAATTTTTATTAACAGTCTTTCTAAAGAATTTTGTATGACAGGATGGCGTATAGGGTATGTGGCGGCCAACCGGGAAATAATCACCGCTATGACCAAATTGCAAGAAAACGTAGCTGCCTGTGCTCCACTGCCATCACAATATGCGGCAATAGAGGCATTGCGCACAGATATCGATTACTCCACGGAAATGGCTACCGTTTTCAAGAACAGGAGAGACGTTTTGATGGAAACGTTGAGCCGGACAAAGAAAATAAAACCTGCAACAGTCGATGCCACTTTCTACGCGATGATTGATATCAGCAAGACAGACATGAAATCAGAAGAATTCGCGTATGAATTACTCAAAAGAAAACAAGTGGCAGTGGTTCCGGGAATAGCATACGGAAAGATTTGTGATGACTTCATACGTATTGCATTTACATTAGATGAATCCAAAATACGTGAAGGCATGAATAGACTGGTTACGTTTGTTGAAGAATTAAATTAAACGAGACATGAAAAAGTGGTTCAAAACCTTATGTGAAGATGTGATAACATTTATATCACCATACATAAAAAACGATGAAACTTGGATTAGGTTTACTTATTTCCTAAGCCATCACAGAAGTGTTAATCTCAAAACTCCTAAAAGGTTCAACGACAAATTGCAATGGCTTTTGTTGAACTATCACGATTGGTCATACACCGACATGGTAGACAAATATAGAGTAAAACCAATCGTTGCAAAAATCATTGGGGAGAATCATATCATACCTACTTACGGGGCATGGGATAGTTTTGACAAGATTGATTTTGATTCCTTACCAGACCAGTTTGTACTCAAATGCAATCACGATTCGGGGGGTCTTGTGATATGTACAGACAAATCAAAATTAGACAAGTATGCCGCCAGAAAGAAAATCATGAAAAGCCTAAAGAAAAACTTCTATTATAGGACACGTGAATATGCTTACAAGAATGTCAAACCGGTTGTTCTTGCAGAGAAATACATGGTAGATGATACAGGATGGCAGTTAAAGGATTATAAAGTTTTCTGTTTCAATGGGGAACCAACCTACATAGAAGTGGACTATGACCGATTTGTGGGACATAAGCTCAATGTGTATGATTTGAATTGGAATTTTGTGGACTTCTACATGACTTCTAAAAATGACCCGAACGCAAACATTAAAAAGCCTGCAAAATTTGACAGCATGATAGAAATGGCTCGCAAATTGGCAAAGGGCACTCCTTTTGTTCGTGTCGACTTTTACATAGACCAGAATGATGAAATATTCTTTGGTGAAATGACATACACTCCCGGAACCGGACATATACACTTCACCCCAGACGATTGGGATTTTAAATTGGGGGAACTTCTTGTCTTGCCAGAAAAAAACGTATAAGCCAATGGAGGTATTTCCAACAAAAACTCCTTATTAGGCATGTTTTGTCCACATACTTTAATATGGATATACAACATTTTGCAAATGCTACAATTAACACAAAGACTAATGAAGAAAATCCTCGCCGTCGCCTCTATCGGAGGCCATTGGGTACAACTCCTCCGCATTGCCCGTCCTTTAGAAGAACGCTATGAAGTGGTGTACATGTCAACCCACCCTAAATGTAAATCCATGGTCGGCACTTGCCGGTTTCATACCATGATGGATTTCAGCCGTTGGAATGCTTGGAAAATGTTACCGGCTTCCTTCAATATTTTGGGGATTTTGCTCAAAGAACGCCCCACTGCCATCGTCACAACAGGTGCGGCTCCGGGACTGCTTACCATTATTTTAGGCAGAATGACCAGAACTAAGACCATCTGGATTGACTCTGTAGCCAATGTACAAACCATGAGTGCTTGTGGAAAATTAGCACGTAAATTCGCAACCCATGTGTACACCCAATGGCCGGGTCTTGCTTCTGCACAGGTGCATTATGCCGGAAACATCTTTGGTGATTAAAGGCAAAACCGCCCGTTGCTCCCCCGTTCTTTGACTTATTGTTACTTTAATATTTCCCGATTATGATATTTTGCACTATCGGTACTCAGGCCCCATTCGACCGTTTCGTGAAAATCATTGATGAAGTGGCCGCGCATTTGGATGAGGAAATCATCGCGCAAGTGTACAAAAGTGAATATGTGGCTCAAAACATCCGTACCATAGAATTTTTACCGCCCGATGAGTTTAACAAACTATTCAGCAAGGCACGCCTCATTGTGGCCCATGCCGGTATGGGTACTATTATTTCCGCCATGCGCCAACACAAGCCTATTATAATCTTTCCACGCATAGCCGCATGGGGTGAACATCGCAACGAGCATCAGTTGGCCACAGCCCAGAAGATGAAAGAACTCGGCTATGTGTACGTGGCAACCGACGCAAAAGAACTAAAAGAGTTGTTGACAACCCGGAATCTAAGACCCTTGCATGATTTGGGAGATATTGCAAGCAAAAGTCTGATAGATGAATTATGCAAGGTCATAGGATAGTATGACTCGCCCCCACAGTCATCTTCGCGATTATCAAAAGTACATCAAAACGCATGTACTTGAAGCTTGGAAATCGCACAAAAGCATCATGCTCCAGATGCCAACAGGTACGGGAAAAACCCATCTGTTGGCATCCATCATTTATGACAGCCTGAAAGAGGATGGGAAACGGTGTGTCTGGATTGTGGCACACCGCCGCGAACTGGTGGAGCAGATTGAGGAAACCATGGAACGATACGGCATCCCAAGCATCCCGAAGGAAGACGGAAGGGTAAGGGCCATGTCCATCCAATGGCTGTCGCGTCATCTCGCTGACTTTCACGAATCCCCAAACCTTATCGTCATTGACGAGGCTCACCATGCACTGGCTAAAACGTATAAGGAGTTGTGGCTACGTCATCCTGAGGCAAAAAAATTGGGCTTGACGGCTACCCCTTGCCGGATGAGCCGCAGGGGATTCACGGACTTGTTTGACGAACTGGTTACTTCGGACAGCATTGCCGATTTTATCCGACAAGGATGGCTGTCAGCTTTCGACTACGTATCCATCCGTCCGGGCAGCAAATCCCAACGATTGATAGAAAACTTGTCAAAACGTGGGGCGGATGGTGATTTCCAAACGAAAGAAATGAACGAGGTGCTGAACCGCAAACCCTGTATCGAACAGCTGTACGAAAGCGTACGGCAATATGCCGATGGAAAGAAAGGCATCGTGTATGCTATCTGCATCAGCCATGCACGGAGTATTGCCGGTTTCTACCGGCAGCGTGGAATAAACAGCGTGGCGATTGACAGTAAGACTCCTACACGGCAACGTAAACAACTTATAGAAAATTTCAAACGGGGCAAGATACAAGTATTGGTGAATGTGGATGTATTCAGCGAGGGTTTCGACTGCCCGGACGTGGAGTTCATACAGATGGCCCGCCCTACCCTTTCGTTGGCCAAATACTTACAACAAGTAGGGCGCGGACTGCGGAAAGCAACGGGTAAAGACACTTGCATGCTGATAGATAACGTGGGTCTGTACCGCCTGTTCGGACTGCCCACGGCCTACCGGGACTGGGAGGCCATGTTTGAAGGACGGTTGGCCGGAAAAGGCTACCGTACAACTTGTAAGAAAACGGAATACTTGGCTGCAAAGCAAGAAAAAGCCCCAACGGGATGCTCCAATGAGCCGCTCGAAATGGTCATGTCGCATGAAATATTATGGGATTACCTGAACAAAAGCAAGTCTCCCACGGACAATAATACTCCACTACAGGAAAAACTAAAACCGTTCAAAGACCGCCAAAACGGTCTCTGGGGATTAAAATGCGGGCAGACCATCACCGCAAAAGCACAATATTCCACTTTGTTCGACGTAAAAGATAATCTTGCTGCCGTACAGTTCGAGGACTGCCGCACAGCTATCGTAGACAAGAACGGAAGAATACGGATGAAAACCGACAGGTACAAGCGTATGAAATTCTTGCCGGACAACATCGTGGCCGTAACAGACCGGAATGACAAAACGTCCTACATAGATTTAAGGTGCAACCAATACTACCCGGACAAGCCGATTGTAATGAAATTCGGCCAAATAGAAATACTCCAAGTAGGCCGCATGTTCTACAGCCGTACGAAGCATGCCTATGTGAACCGTTCGGGCATCGACCGGCACGATTTTTTTTCAAGGGGCTTCTATCTGCTCATTTACGATCCTTTCATCACTCCCGAATTTAAATATGTAGAAAGCACGGAAGACTCCTTGAACAAGGACTATGTTTGCATATTGGAAAATGACGAGGATAGCTATTATCGGTTTTGTGGAAAACTGCCAGACGGAAGCATCGTGATTGCCGACGGAGAAGGAAGATACTACCATGCAGAAGCCGGTAAAGAAAAACGGTATATCGCCTGCATGACTCCCGAGACGCAAACGGAGAACTTCAAGGCTGCTGTATCAAAACTGATGTCCGAAGCAAGAGAATGTGCCGCCCAAAAGCAAGCGGACAAACAACGTACGCAAGAAAAGAAACAGAAAGAACGGTTGGCCACCTTACAAAACGCTGTGCCGTTCAAGTCCGGACTGAAATGGGGACTGAAATCGGGCGAGCGTATCATCGTACCACCCATCTACCGCCGTATCCAAAAGCCGATAGGCAACTATTGCGCAATGGAAGAAAACCCGAACCGGTGGGGTATCATCATGTTGGACGGGAAAGTCGTGGTAGAAGCCCGATATATGAACGTGGAAATAAAAGACAACGGGACGGCCTGCCTGACTATCATACCGGGAAAGACAAAGACCGTAAAGCTATAAATCGTTCGGCAGGAAAATATGCGCCAAACAAAAAATCATTCTCAGCCAAACGAAAAATCGCTTGGCTGAGAATGATTTTTTGTTTTTACCTTTGCATATTGATTATTATGCGTATCTTTGCCACTGCAAAGGGGTGCTTGCCCGATTGGGACGGCTGAGATTATACCCTGTGAACCTGATGCAGGTAATGCTGCCGAAGGGATTGTGCCTGACAAGAGACATACATCACAGCATATTCTTCTCTCCCCTTTTGTCGTAACCTTTATTTAAGAGAAAGGGATATATGCAGAACTTACAATTTATCACACATTACACGGAACAGTACGGTTACGCCGATGCCGCACGCCTGGCACTGGAAGGCGGTTGCCGTTGGATTCAACTCCGAATGAAGGACGCATCGCCCGAGGAATGGATGCGGACGGGCGCGGAAGTGGAAGCTCTGTGCCGCCGGTATAGTGCCACCTTCATCTTAGACGACCATGTGGAATGGGTAGACATCTTGCATGCCGACGGTGTCCATCTCGGGAAAAGCGACATGCCCATCGACGAAGCCCGCAGGCTTTTGGGGCAAGACCGCATCATCGGCGGAACGGCCAACACATTGGAAGACGTGATGTTGCATGCCACACGGGGAGCGGATTACATCGGTTGCGGCCCGTTCCGTTTTACCACGACGAAAGAAAAGCTCGCCCCGACCCTCGGCTTGGAAGGGTATCGCCGGATCTTGGACGGCATGAAAAAGAAAGGCATTTCGCTGCCACTGATTGCCATCGGCGGAATTACAAAAGAAGACATCCCAGCGTTGATGGAAACGGGAGTGGACGGCATCGCCCTGAGCGGCACGATCCTGAGAGCCGGAAGTCCCACAGAAGAAACCCGGAACATCCTGAAAATATTGAACGTACAACAATCATAAAACAACAAATATATGGATGATAAAATCAAAATCACTTATCCGAGTTCGGAGAAAGTTTATATGACGGGCAAACTGCATCCGGAAATCAAGGTAGGGATGCGCAAGGTATTGCTGACCCCGACCGTCACCGTGGAAGACGGGAAACGGACAGTCAAGGAAAACGCTCCGATATATGTATATGATACCAGTGGCCCATATAGCGACCCGAACGTGAAGATAGACCTCAAACAAGGGTTGCCCCGTATGCGGGAATCATGGATTTTACAACGGGGCGATGTGGAACAGCTTGACGGACTGACATCCGAATACGGACGGATGCGCCAGGAGGACAAAAGTTTGGACCACTTGCGTTTCTCGCACATCCAACGGCCTTATCGTGCCAAGGCCGGACGGCAGGTGTCCCAGATGTATTATGCCAAACAGGGCATCATCACACCGGAAATGGAATATGTAGCCATTCGGGAAAACATGAACTGCGAAGAACTGGGGATAGACACTTATATCACGCCCGAATTCGTACGCGACGAAATTGCAGCCGGACGCGCCGTATTGCCGGCCAATATCAACCATCCGGAAGCGGAACCGATGATTATCGGACGTAACTTCTTGGTGAAAATCAATACGAATATCGGCAATTCGGCCACGACCTCCGGCATTGAAGAGGAAGTGGACAAATGCCTGTGGAGCTGCAAATGGGGAGGCGACACGTTGATGGACCTCTCTACGGGCGACAATATCCATGAGACGCGCGAATGGATCGTACGCAACTGTCCTGTACCGGTCGGCACTGTACCGATGTATCAGGCGATGGAAAAAGTGAAGGGAAAGGCCGAGAACCTGACTTGGGAACTATTCCGCGACACACTTATCGAACAATGCGAACAAGGCGTGGACTACTTCACCATACATTGCGGCATCCGGCTGAAAAACGTGCACTATGCCCATGAACGACTGTGCGGTATGGTGAGCCGAGGCGGAAGCATCATTTCGCAATGGTGCTCTTATCACCAGAAAGAGAGTTTCCTATATGAACACTTCGACGACATCTGCGACATCCTGGCGCAATACGATGTGGCCGTATCGTTAGGCGACGGATTGCGCCCCGGAGCGATATTCGATGCCAACGACCGAGCACAGTTTGCTGAACTGGATACCATGGGCGAACTGGTACAACGGGCATGGGCGAAAAACGTACAGGCGTTTATCGAAGGACCGGGACACGTGCCGATGCATAAAATCCGCGAAAATATGGACCGGCAAATCGAAAAATGCCACGGGGCACCATTCTATACGCTCGGCCCGCTGGTGACCGATGTGGCTCCGGGCTACGACCATATCACCAGTGCCATAGGGGCGGCACAAATCGGATGGTACGGCACGGCTATGTTGTGCTACGTCACTCCGAAAGAACATCTCGGTCTGCCTAACAAAGAGGACGTGCGTACGGGTGTGGTCACCTATAAGATTGCCGCACACGCTGCCGATATCGCCAAAGGTCATCCGGGCGCTACGGTACGAGACAATGCCCTGAGTAAGGCCCGTTACGAATTCCGATGGAAAGACCAGTTCAACTTGGGACTCGACCCTGACCGGGCTTTGGAATACTACAAGGCCGGAAACCATTTCAACGGGAAATACTGCACGATGTGCGGTCCCAATTTCTGCGCCATGCGTATCAGCCAAAACCTGAAGAACTGTGAGTTCGATCCGGAAGAGGAAGCACGTTTGCATGAAGAATAACAAAATCTGAAAGGGAAAGAATAAAAAACGGGCCGTTTGTCAAGTGAAAACATTGGCAAACGGCCTTTTTTCGGACTTATGGATTCACTTTTGTAAAACGAATGGTTTTTAAATGAAAAATAAAAGAAATAAAGGCCGGGCATACGTATGGCTATTGTTTTTTTGTTAACTTTGCAATACAAATAGCGACATTGTACCAATGAAATTGATATTATTGACGCCTCCGGACTTTTTTGTGGAGGAAGATAAAATACTCACAGCCCTGTTTGAAGAAGGTTTGGACCTCCTTCATTTACGGAAACCGGACACGGAGCCGGTTTATTCGGAACGCCTGCTCACATTATTGCCGGAAAGTCATCATAATCAAATTGTCGTACACGACCATTTTTATCTGAAAGAAGAATTCAACTTACGAGGCATACACCTGAACGGAAGGAATCCGGAGCCTCCGGTAGGCTACAAAGGACATATCAGCAAATCTTTCCATCATATAGACGAGTTGAAAGCGGAAAAGAAAAACTTCAATTATGTGTTTCTCAGCCCCATTTTCGACAGTATATCCAAATCCAATTACACATCGGCTTTTGACATGGAAGTGCTGAAACAGGCTTCTGCCCACGGTATCATAGACAAGAGAGTAATGGCATTAGGAGGAATCACGACGGAAAACATGGCAGTGGCAAAGGATTTCGGATTCGGGGGAGTTGTAGTATTAGGCGATTTGTGGAATCGTTTCAATATCCATTCTACACTGGATTACAAAGAATTAATCAACCATTTCCGTAAGCTGCGCAAAGCAGCCGACTGACAAGACAAGCTACTTCTAAAATTAATACGTTATAGAGAGATGAGTGCAAATAATTCATTTATGGTTTTTTCGGGAACCAAATCCAAGTATCTGGCAGAAAAGATCTGTTCCAGTTTAGGATGCCCGCTCGGCAAATTGGTGATTACCCACTTTGCCGACGGAGAGTTTTCCGTGTCATACGAAGAGTCTATCCGTGGACGCGACGTATTCCTGGTACAGTCTACGTTTCCGAACTCAGACAATTTAATGGAACTCCTGCTGATGATCGATGCGGCCAAACGTGCTTCGGCTAAAAGCATCATTGCCGTCATCCCCTACTTCGGTTGGGCACGGCAGGACCGTAAGGACAAACCCCGTGTGTCCATCGGTGCGAAGCTCGTGGCGGACATGCTGAGTGTGGCCGGAATAAACCGGCTGATTACGATGGACTTGCATGCCGATCAGGAACAGGGATTCTTCGATGTGCCTGTAGACCATCTGTATGCTTCGAGTGTATTGTTGCCTTACATCAAATCCTTAAACCTCAAGAACATCGTCATTGCGGCTCCTGATGTAGGCGGTTCGAAACGTGCGAGCACCTATTCCAAATACCTTGAATGCCCGTTGGTGCTGTGCAACAAAACAAGAAGCAAACCCAATGAAGTGGCCGACATTCAAATCATCGGCGAAATAAAGGGTGCTGACGTTATTTTGGTGGACGACATGGTAGACACAGCCGGAACCATTACCAAAGCTGCTAATCTGATGAAAGAAAAGGGAGCTGCCTCCGTGCGTGCCGTAGCCACCCACTGTATCATGTCGGGACCGGCTTCGGAACGTGTACAAGACTCTGCCCTTGAGGAACTGGTCTTCACCGACAGTATCCCTTATTCTAGCCGATGTGCCAAAGTCAAGCAAATCAGCATTGCTGACATTCTGGCTGAAACCATCAGACGGGTGGAGAATAACGAATCCATCAGTTCGCAATATCTGATTTAACTCGTATTTATTAATAAATACAATATTTCACAAGAAGGCCGTCACAAATTTCAAAACCAGGAATTCCGTGCGGCCTTTTTCTAACACTCCCAAACTTATGAAAACAAAAAATCTGTTCATATCAGGCCTCATAGGTCTTTTCGCCTCTTGCTCGTCGCAGAACTGTAAAATAGAGGGAACAGTGGAAAACGCCAAGGACGGCGATACGCTGTATCTGGCACGAATGTCCGACGGCAACTTCGCCCCGACCGATACGATTATATTGCATCAGGGGAAATTCACCCTCCAGGAAAAATGCGATTCCACTATCATTGCCAGTTTCTTCTTTTATGACCAAGAAAGCAATGAAGTATACAGCAATATTTTCTTTATGGAAAAGGGAAATATTCAGTTGAATATCGGTCCGGAAGGCAGAGTATCGGGAACAGAAAACAACGACATCTACCAAGAAATTACAGATTCCATTTATGCCCTTCACGAGCGGATGAGCAATATTTATGCACGACAGGCTCCGTCGGATACGGCAGAATACAGTCCGGATGAGAAAACGGAACAGGAACTCGTGGCTTTGGAGCAGCAATCCAACCGGTTCGTGACTGAAAGCGTGAAGAAATACATAGATAAACCAGTCGGATATTTCCTCTTCCTTTCCTGTTATAATATGTTCACCCCTCAAGAGGTGCTTGAACTTTCGCAGAAAGTGTCACCACACTATAAAAACAGTAATGCACTGAAATATATTGAAGAAGATGCTGAAAGAAATAATATGACGTCAAACGGACAATCCTTTATAGACATCACCATACCGTCCATGGACGGAGACAAGCTCAAACTCTCCGACATCATCCGGAACAACAAACTGACCTTGGTAGATTGTTGGGCCAGTTGGTGCGGCCCCTGTCGTGCAGAAATGCCGAACGTAGTGTCGCTGTATGAGAAATACCACAAGAAGGGACTCGAAATCGTAGGTATCTCATTCGATGAGGATGAAACCGCATGGAAAAATGCTGTAAAGACAATGCACATGACTTGGCCCCAAGCTTCGGAACTCCGTTCCTGGGACAATATCATGACACAAAAGTATGGCGTAACGTCTATCCCCTACACGATTCTGATAGATAGCAACGGTACTATCATAGGCCAACAACTCAGAGGTGAAGAACTTGAAAACACAGTCAAACAGTATTTGGAGTAATTAAATTCACATACATCTTTATAAAGAAGAACTCCGAATGCGATGTTGCATTCGGAGTTCTTCTTTATAAAGATTCTCAATTCTTACAAATACCTATCAATTAAACCATTTCACATAGCAGAAGTCCTGACGGTGAGGCAGGTCCTTATTTTCCGGGAACATACGATAAGCCACCTTAAAGCTTCCGGCATTGTTAATGGAATGAACAACTTCAAAGGTATATAAGTCTCCTTCTCTTTTCACCACTTCCAATGGTTCTACCGAATAGATATGATCTTTACCTTCTGCATCCGTATGCAAAGTAACCAGTTCAACTCCAATAGCATCATCCAGTCCTTTTTCGTCTATCACGATACGAATCGTATAATCCTTCCCACTTTCAATCGTTCCGTTTATCAATTCGTCACACTTGTCTGCCGATACGACTTCTATCTGATCCCACTTAGAGGCCACGGTTTCTTTCCATGCAGCAATTTCCTTTGCCTTGGCATAGTTGTCGGCAGCCAAAGCCTTAAAGCGGGCAGCTTCTTTATTGTAGAACTTCGAATAATAATCGTCCAACTGCCGTTTCATCGTATAATGGGGAGCAATATGGGCTATCGAGTTCTTGATGGTCTTAACCCATCCTGCAGAATATCCCTTGCTGTTGCGTGCATAGTACAATGGCAGAATCTCGTTTTCCAACAAGCTATAGATAGTTGCCGCATCCAACTGGTCCTGATAGGCTTGATTGTCATACGTACGTTTCTCTGTCAAAGCCCATCCGGCACCCTCACGATAGCCTTCGAGCCACCATCCGTCGAGCACAGACAAATTCAGCACACCGTTCATCAAAGCTTTTTCGCCCGATGTTCCACTGGCCTCCAACGGACGCGTCGGAGTGTTCATCCAGATATCGACACCACTTACCAAACGACGCGCCAACTGCATGTCATAGTTCTCCAAGAATATGATTTTACCCAAGAATTCAGGCCGCTGCGAGATTTCATAAATCTTTTTAATCAACCCCTGTCCCGCCCCATCGGCAGGATGAGCCTTACCGGTATAGAGGAATTGAACAGGATAGTGCGGATTATTCACAATCTTAGCCAGACGATCGAGGTCAGTGAAAAGTAAATGCGCTCTCTTGTAAGTGGCAAAACGACGTCCGAAACCTATAAGCAATGCATTCGGATTGATTTTGTCCATCAAAGAAATCACACGTGAGGGATCTCCCTGATTCTTCAACCAACTGTCACGGAACTTTTCACGGATATAGTGGATAAGTTTCGTCTTCAGTTCCATACGGGTTTTCCAAATCTCCTCATCCGAGACATCATAAATGGCTTCCCAAATGCTTTCGTTGCTTTGGTCCTTCATGAAGTCTTTGTCGAAATGCTTCCGGTAAAGTCTTTGCCACGATGTCGAAGCCCACGTGGGGAAGTGCACACCGTTAGTTACGTAACCTACATGGCTTTCTTCCGGGAAATAGCCTTTCCATATATTAGCAAACATCTGTTGAGACACTTTTCCATGGAGCCAACTTACGCCGTTCACTTCCTGACAAGTGTTGCATGCAAAAGTAGACATGCAGAAACGTTCCGAATGGTCATCGGGATTCTGGCGTCCCATTCCAATCAGTTCATCCCACGAAATGCCCAAAACCGGTGCATAACCGCTCATGTACTTGCTGAACAATCCCTCGTCGAAATAGTCATGACCGGCCGGAACCGGAGTGTGCACCGTATAAAGAGAAGAGGCTCGAACCAATTCCAGTGCCTGATTGAAAGAAAGTCCTTCCTGTACATAATCCAATAAACGTTGGATGTTACACAAAGCAGCATGGCCTTCGTTACAATGGTATATATCCTTATGAATACCCAACTTCTTCAACGTAAGCACGCCACCAATACCCAACAGTATCTCCTGTTTCAGACGATTCTCCCAATCACCACCGTAAAGAGCGTGGGTTATAGGACGGTCAAACTCGGAATTCATGTTGTTGTCGGTATCCAAAAGATACAATTTGATACGTCCCACATTGACTCTCCATACGGAAGCATATACCTTATAATTCAAATAAGGTACTTCAACAATCATTGGATTGCCATCGGCATCCAGTTGACGCTCAATCGGCAGGCTGCCGAAATTCTGTGCCTCGTAATTTGCAATCTGCTGCCCATCCATGGACAAAGTCTGCGTAAAATAACCATAACGATAAAGGAAACCGACCGCACACATGTCTACGTTGCTATCGGAAGCCTCTTTCAGATAGTCGCCGGCCAATACCCCCAAGCCACCGGAATATATCTTCAACACGTGGTTCAGACCGTACTCCATACAGAAATAGGCTACAGACGGACGTGTCTTGTCCGGCTCCACGTCCATGTATTCACGGAAAGCGGCATATACGTCGTTCATTTTACGTACCACAGAACTGTCTTTCGACAATTCCTCCATCTTCTCATAACTGAGACGTTCCAGTAGCAATACCGGGTTTTGTCCTACTTCGTCAAACAAGTCTTCATCCAAACTGCGGAACAGCACACGGGCGTCATGATTCCACGCCCACCACATATTACGAGCCAGTTCTTCCAGTTTATCCAACTCTTTTGGAATCCTCGACTTGACATCTACTTGTTTCCAATTTGCTCCATTAGAACAACTTGCTTTAATTTTCATAGACTCTCAAATTTAAATTATATATTACAACGTTCATGTTTATCTTCCCCTACGCTGCTTCGCCTTATGCAAGGCAAAATCATAAGCTTGATAATAATATTGGATAAAATGCTTCCACAAAGCATGTTCCGATATGTCGGCAGCTTTATGGCGTATATTTTCCACTTCATGAGGCGTAAAAGCGGAGTAAGCTGTTATGGCATCCTTAATGGCATCCGCCACTTCCGACGAATTGTAGTCTGTCCGTCGAACCACTTGTACCCCATCAGCCAACTCCCCTTCTTTTCCCAACAACTGGTTCACCCACAAGCCGAAACCGGACAAGTTCGTCGTGACACAAGGGACATGGAAAGCCACGCTTTCCAACGGAGTATATCCCCATGGTTCATAATAAGAGGCATAGACTGTAAGATCCATTCCAATCAACAGGTCATAATAATGCATATTGAAGATGCCATCGGCCCCATCCAAATAACAAGGAACGAATATCACCTTCACCTTGTCCTCCGGCTGATTCCACATGTTGTATCGTTTCATATAATCAATGACCTGATCATGAGACATCTCATGTAGCCAATGAGTCAGTAAAGGCCATTGCAACGGCGTGTCACAGGCTTTTCCGGAATCAAGCCTTTCCTTCAAATCCTCACGAGGGCAACACACCCACCCGGGAACCTGTACAAAAGCCAGTATTTTACGGGTTAAATCCTTATTCCGCAAAGAACGATTCATGGCCTCCATATACAGGTCTATGCCTTTATTACGGAACTCATACCGACCGCTGGTAGAAATAATCATCACATCATCGTCAAATTCCGTACCTAACAGTGCGCCTGCCACTTCACGTAACTTGCGACGAGCCTCCCTGCGCTTACGGGCAAATAGAGCTTTCGACGGGACAAAATCCTTTTCAAAACCATTCATCAAGACCACATCGGCCGGTTTGTCCAATAATTCCGCACACTCCCGATTCGTCACCTCGCTCACAGTGGTAAAACAGTCCACATGGTGAGCTGTTTCACGCTCAATGGAATGCTTGGACTGCACATTCAGTTCCTGTGCCATCTGATTTCCATTGTACGCGAACAAATATTCATAAAGCGGTTTATGGTTTCCTGCTATGGAACGTCCGATAGTCGTAGCGTGCGTCGTAAATATCGTAGCAACCTCTGGAACATGCTTCTGAATATACAAAGCACCCAAGCCTGTCATCCACTCGTGAGCCTGATAAACGACATGTTCGCATTGTCCCTTTAAAACATGGTTATAATAGCTTTCGACCACCAGTCCGGCTGCATAGGAAAACATCGAAGCTTCATCATAATCACCATAAGCATGAAGCGAATCTACTCCGTAGTCCTCCCATAAGCGGGTATATATATCGTTTTTCATAGCAAAATAAGGTTGGAAATCCACCAAAACCGCAACAGGACGCCCCGGAACATTCCATCTTCCAATACGTACATACAAATTTTCACTTGCAGCCGTATCTTTCCAAGATTTCAACAAACTTGCATCTTCTTCGAAAAGCGGATTTTCCTTTCCTCTCCACACATCCGGACCGATAAACATGATGTGATCCCTTAATTTATCTTGTAATGTCTTTGCCCGAGTGGATAATACCGTATAAATACCGCCTACCTTATTACAAACCTCCCAACTCGACTCAAAAATAAAATTAGGAACATACACTTCTCTACTCATTTCTAACCTTTTATAAAACAAAGGCAAAGGTACGAAATTTACAGTAATCCCAAAAGGAAATGGCCTGTTATTACCTTAATTCCGCAACACTATTATAAATTAAACTTTTTAAGTACCTGAGCAACA
>ERZ894244.158-NODE-158-length-54460-cov-22.006599_pt1 | contig 54460 bp, 49 predicted proteins | sample MGYA00380299_ERZ894244 | MGnify/ENA primary metagenome ERZ894244 (study PRJEB32331, sample SAMN06328444) | human gut metagenome | biome: human gut microbiome; feature: stool | host: Homo sapiens | collected 2014-06-26 ... | reverse complement strand
CTTTGAAAAGGTCGACCAAACTTTTATAATTGCTTGATAAAGCAATCAGCTAAACAATAATTTATCTAAATGAATATTATTTTCAAAACTGAAAATAATAATATCGGTGATGAAAAATGTATAAAGATATGCCGTTAGGCTTTGTAAATGCACTTGCAAAAAATGAAAGTGCAATGCAAAAATTTGCTCAAATGGAAAAAGATGAAAAAGAAATCGTGCTTGAAAAAGCGCACAATGTTTCATCCAAACAGGAAATGCAAAACCTCATCAACAGCATAGGCTCATAACTAAAGACGGTCTTTCGACCGCCTTTTTTCTTTAAAATAATTTACAAATTTGAACTGTTATCAAAGCGTTTTCGTAAAAGTTTTAAAGCCTTGGTTTCAATTCTGCTTACATACGAACGGGAAATATTCAGTTTCTGTGCAATCTTTTTCTGCGTAAGCGGCTCGCTCCCGTCAAGTCCGTAGCGCATAACAATTATCATTTTTTCCCTTGGTGAAAGTTCTTCGTTAATAAACTGACCGAGCTTTTTACTGTTGAGTTGAAAATCAATCTGCTCAAGTATATTGTCATCAACCGCCATTATATCAAGCAAAGTCAGCGGATTTCCGTCCTTATCGCTGTCAATCGCTTCGTTGAGTGAAATATCCTGCGCCGTCTTTTTAGCATTACGGAAATGCATTAATATTTCATTCTCAATACATCGTGACGCATAACTTGAAAGCTTAATTTTTTTGCTTATGTCATAGGTATTTATCGCTTTTATAAGTCCGATAGTGCCGATTGACACAAGATCATCTTGTTCACTCTGATTGCCGTAATATTTTTTTATAATGTGTGCCACAAGCCTCAAATTATGTTCAACAAGAATATTTCTCGCCTCTATATCCCCTTTTGCACTCCGCACAAGATACTCGTGCTCCTCTTTTTCGGAAAGAGGTTTTGGAAAAGAGCCGTTTCCACAGATATGAAGAATAAAAAAGCAAAGGTACTGCCCCAGAAAATTAATTAATTCAATCAAAAAATCACCCCTGACAATGCTTATAATCGGATTTATACCTAATTATAAGTATTCAGTCAGGAGTGAGATTTTGCTTGTACCCACCTAAATATCGTAAGAAATAATTTTTTTATTCTTAATTACAATTTCTTTGTTGCAAATTTCTTTTGCCGCCATTTTATGAGAAATCAAAATACAAGTTTTATCTTTGAGTGTTTTAAGATTTTTAAGCAGTTGAACTTCTGTTTCGGCGTCAAGTGCCGAGGTTGCCTCATCAAAAATAATAATCGGAGAATTAGAGTAAACCGCTCTCGCAATCGCAATTCTTTGTATCTGACCCTCCGACAAGCCCTTTCCGTTCTCACCCACGACAGTATCAAGTCCATTTGGCAATCTGTTTATAAAATCATAAGCGCAGGCAATTTTCGCAGAGTCAATAATTCTTTCGTCATCGGGATTATTCGACACAAATGCAATGTTATCTCTGATTGTACCCGAAAGCAGAAAATTACCTTGCGGTACATACGAAAACATACATCTTATATTTTTATCGACAAACACATTTTCTCCGTTTGAAAGGGAAAGATAAATCTCGCCTTTATCGGGTGAAATTACATTAAGCAAAAGCTTTGTAAGCGTACTTTTGCCTATTCCCGAAATTCCCGCAAGCAATGCAAAATCACCTTTTTTTAGCACAAGACTTGTATTTTCAAGCACATTTTCCCTGCCGTAGCTGAAAGTAATATTATCAAAAACTATTTTTTCTGTCTTATCATACAGCTTTTCGGTATCGAGCGCAGAATTATTTACCACATCTTCATTATCGAGATTTTCAATATCCATAAGTCGCTCCGCACTTGCAAGAGCAGAATAATATGACGGCAAAATACTGCTGATACCACGAACAGGGCCTTGAATTTGCGACACAAGCGCAAGCATAGAAGTCAATACACCGTATGTAATGGTATGGTCGCTGATTGCAAAAGCACCCCAAATTAAAGCATACATATATCCGAGGGCAAATATAAAAGAAAATCCGGTTGTGGCAACTATAGAGATATAATTTCTTTTTCGTTTTATTTTAAAATTATTCTGTTGCAAATTCATAGCATTTTCAGACACCTTATTTTCAGCGCCAAAAACTTTTACCACAAGCAGACTTGAAAAAATCTCCTGAAAAAACGATCTTGTCTTACCATCAGATTCCTGTACCGCCTTATGCAATGTTTTCATTTTTGACTTAAAAAGCAGCACAACAACAAACATCAGCGCACCGCCGAAAACAAAAACAAGGCTGAAAGTTTTATCAATAGCAAACAGTACGACAAAAACACCAACCAATTTTACGATAAAATACACCATATTCGGCACTATAGAAATAATCGAACTGACTAAAACCGACACATCGCTTGTTATTCTGTTAAGTAGTTCGCCGGTGTGTATGCTTGAAATCTCATTATATTTTTTTCTGATAATATTATCGAAAATATCTTGTTTTAAATAAATTTCAAGTTTTGACGATACATTGAAAGTCAGCACCTTACTTATAATTCTTATGACAAGCTGTGCGACCGTAAGTGAAATAAGTATAATTGCGAAATACACAATTCCGCCAACATCAGAGTTAACCGCCGAATCCACAATACCCCTCGACAAAGTAGCGACCGCAACACCGAGATATGCCATTCCACCGAAAATAACAGACATAATTATAATACCGAAAACCTGTGGTTTGGCTTTTTTTACTATCCACTTATTGGTTTCGGAATCAAGTATTTTTTTCAGCTTTTCCATAGCTATCTCCTGTCAGTTAAAAATTTTTCGCAAATTTCCGCCGATTCAATATTCATATTGCATTTTAGCAAATAGAAATAATTTTCCTTAATCAACTTATCAGCCGTATTTAACATATATCCCGCATATTCATCATCAAGAGAAAATTTAATCGTATTTTTATATATTCTTGAAAAAATACTGTTTTTGTCAAGGACTTCAATACTGTTCTCCTCTGCCCTTTCAAGAAAAATAATGCCGCCGAGTTTTGCACGGATATTTTTATTTATGCCCGTTCCACCGTCAAAAGGCGAACCGTATACATACCAATCATTGTCAATAAATCTGATAATCGGTTTATCATCATTGATTATATGTACATTTTCAGCGCCGAATTTTTTTATCCACAGTTTTGTGTGCGTTGACTTGCCCACTCCCGAATCGGCAGAAAAAAGATACGCTTTGCCTTTATAAAGGATTGCAGACGAATGGAGAAATATTGCATTATATTTCAGAATTTTTTTATTGAAAGAATCGGCAAGAAAAATTGATTCCAAATTACCAAGTGTTAAGTGAGTATTTTTTTCTGCTCTTTTTCGTATATAATCCTCACGAATCGAAATTTTAATTTGAGCAGGTTCATTGCCTGTATATAAATAATCTTCTGCGATACTTTCAAAGTAGCGAAACTTAGGTTTTATATCAGTTATAATATCAGCAATTTTGTAAATCGGCATAACATCACCAAATTTTATTATATAACAAAATCTAAAAATAAGCAAGAAAAAGCACAGGTGTTGCCACCTGTGCTTAAGTTTAATAATTTAGTTTTGACCGTGAGCGATAAATGTCTGAATTGCTGTAGCATCAATTATATCAATAATTCTGTCCTTGTTAAAGTCGGCAGCCTTAACAGCATCATCTGTTAATACAGACTCACCTGCAATGTAACGCTGTAGAAGTGTTACATCATTAATATCTATCTTGCCGTCAAGATTAACATCACCGTACAAAGTTTTTTCGTCAAGTGCAACAAAGTTAATTCCGTTTTCTTCTGCATAAGTTTGAGCATAAGAATTTGTATAACCGAAAATTGTAAGTTTATCGCAATTCAAAAATGCTTTGTCAGAAATATTCTTAACTGTTTTCGGAATAACGACTTTTTCAAGAGAGGTGCAACCTGCAAATGAAAAATCCGAAATTGTACCGACAGAATTAGGAACGGTAAACTCTGTTAAAGAAGTGCAGTTCTGAAAAACCTGTCCGTTAATTACAGAAATATTAGAACTGATGTTAATGTCAGTCAAAGAAGTACAACCCATAAATGAAGCGAAACCGATTTTATCAAGTGTACTCGGAATATTGACTGATTTTAAAGATGTACAGCCCGCAAACGAAAACTCGCCTATAGCGTCGATTGCCTTAGCGTTTGCAAATGATACAGATTCAATATCTTTATTATTCGTAAAAGCAGAATCGGCAATTTCCAATACGGTAAAGGAAGAAAGTTTGTTTGGAACTGACACATTTTTATCAGTGCCTGTATATCCGTAAATTCTGCAATTGAAATCGCTTGTCGGCAAATATTTAAAACCGCTTTCTTCAAAAAAAGTTGCAGCATTTGCAGATACAACAGCAGACATTGTGAATATTAATACAAGCATAACACTTGCAATTCTTACGAATTTTTTAGTTTTCATAACAAATTACCATTCTACATCAGCACCATCAGTAGCAATAACATCAGGGTTGCTCTGTTTAATTCTTTGCAATTCAACATCATCATTCTCACTGCCAGCGAGAATATTCTCAAATGAGAATTTAGTTACTTCAACTTCAGGCGAAGAATAAACCTTTTTGTTTTTCATTCAAATACCTCCATAAGTATTTTAACGGCAAGGCAGATTTTACTCTGCCCTGCCAAAAAATTCAAATCATCAAACTGTTGCGTCAGGACCTAAGTTGATGTTTGCTAAGTCAGAAGTAATATATGTAAGGTTACCGATATCATACATATTCATATAAACAGGATCACTTAAGTAAATCTTTTCTGAAACTGTATCATAAATATATGAGTAAACCTTCATAACATTCTGCTGTGATGTTTCACTGTTCTTGAATCTTAAGTAGTACTCAATTCTGTTCTTTACAGAAATATTAGCATTATCAATCTCATATCTGTAAACACTTCTTCTTGCACCATCCATTACGTAAGCACCTACATAACCATTAAGAGGTGTAGCTGTTGCCAAATAACCGATAGATTCTTCATCAGACTCTGTTGCATAATTTTTAAGGTCAACATTATCGTATTTTGCAACGACTTCAAAGGTAACTCCAACCTTGATATTAGCATTATTCTTGATGAGTTCCTGATCCTTATCAAAGCTGAGTGCAAAGTCTGTGTAGAGGTAATCAGTCTTTGAACCGCCTTCATTAAGAGTACCGTCACCCTTAACACCATTTTCATTTGTCCACTGGTTTCTGGTGTATTCAAGAAGTCTGATGCTTGCCTGTGACTCCTTGATTTCATTCTGTGCAAATCTGTTTGCATAAACAGGAACTATATAATAATCCTGATAGCTGATGTAGTTATATTCCTTAGAATATGACTTAGCAATAAGATTCTTATAACCGTCAAGTTTTGTAAGAGCAGTTAATCTCTGTGACATATCCGCAGCAGGAGCATCTAACATATAAGCTTTTACTGCGTTGCTGTACTTTTCAGCCTCCGCTTTGTTATCAAAGATAGCCCAGAAGCTGAAATCATATTTGGTAGTGCCGGAATAATTGAATTTTTCAGGGAATTCAGTTGTACCTGTCTTGTAGAGATAATCACCGTTCGACTTAGCTAATTCGCCATACTTAACCGTAGCAGGCAGTGTCCATTGACCAGCAACTGTCAAAGCAGAAATATTAAGATCAACAGTGGTTGTGTTAGCCGATACTGTTGCAACATAACCGTTAATAGTCGCCTTATCCATATCCCACGTAATTACTTCTCTGAAGTTTGAAACAAACGGAGCTTTCCTTATGATGAATGCTTTGCTAAGCTGTTCTTTTGTAAGACCGGCAGCTACATTCTCAGCCCACATTTCCTCTAACTCAATACCTGATACTTTATCCTTAATAACATAACTCTGTTCACCGTTAAGTCTTGTTTTATAAGTGTAAGTAATCTTGTATTCGAGTGGATTTGATGTGATATTTGAATAGAACGGAATGTTTGACTTTTTAAGTTTGTAAGAAATACTGCCATCGGCGTTTTTGATTTCTTCAAACAATGAGCTAATTGCACGCTCTACACTGTAAGTTTGCTCACCTGTACCTGTAAAATCTTTATTATAACGTACAGGTTTGTCACTACTGTAACCTTCATAGAAGCCTTCTACAGTATCGTTACCGTAAGGTACGGTTCTAAGTGTAAGACGAATGATATATGTGCTTGTATAAGTAACATATTTTGAAGGAATTACAAGGTTACCTGATGTTTCGTCAATAGAAGCCTTAACATTATTTGCGCTGTCTATGATGTCTGCTTTAATGAAAGTTTTGCCATAAGCAGAACCGTCAAGCAATGTGTGTGAAAGTGTTAATGTGCCGCTTGGAGTATTAATGAAACGAGCAACATAAGTTGCGTTGTTTGTCATTGGGATGTCAGTATCGGACTCATTAGTAATGAATGAATAACCGTCAGAGGTCTTAAGGTACCAGCCAAGGAAATAGTAATTAGCATTGGCGTCTGTTTGAGCATGAACACTGAAGTTACCGCCGTCGACTTCACCCTGACAAGTTGTCTTGCCGTTGTAATCGGCATTTGTAAAGTAAGCCTTAGCACCTGTTTTTTCACCGACATTGCTGTCTGCTACAAATGCGTCTTCGATAAACGGAGAAGTATCGTCTGCTCTGTACTCAATCTTAACATTAGCGGAAATCTTCTGAGCTTTCTTAGAGAAATACCAACGACCGTCAGCACGAGTACCCTTATCGAAACCGTCAAATTTTGACATTTCATAAGCAATCTTTACAGGTAAACCGGCATATTGCTGCTTAAGTTTGTTATAAGCTACCTGATAAGCAGAGTCAACCTTGGTCTCATCAATAAGGCTAGAACAGTTGATTGTAGTAATGTATGTACCGTCAGGGGCATATACTGACCACTCAGTAGCATATTTACCAATATTTTCATTATTCTTATAACCGTCAGATATTACTGTAAGATGCTTGCTGTCATATTCAGCAGTCCAATCTTTTGAAAGAATATTTCCAAAGATGTCAACGATATTACCATAGTAATCCTTAAGCGGTTCAAGTTCGTCCGGATTATAAGTAGAGTTGGTTAAATTGTCCTTAGGGGCATTATCTATTGTAGTTCTGTAACGGAAGTCGAAGATAATATTATCTACATCCGCAGTTTCAGAAAGTTTGTAGAAGTCATCATAGTCATAGGTCTGGCAGTTAAATTCACTGTCATCTTTCGTATTTGAGAAGCTCTGTTTATGTATATCGTCCCAGAAGTAGTTGTTCAATGTAATACCGGATACCGTATTGGCTTTATTACCATTAAGGTACTTAGGAATCTGCATTGAATATTTACCACCCTCATATACCAAAGGCTGACCGGGATAACCGCCAAGCGCATTCTTTGTTAGAGAATTAAATTCGTCCTTTTCTACGCCGTTTGTGTACCAAGCCTGAACAGCAACTGTGTTGCCCCACTTAGCCTGTACTGTTTCGTCAAAGCCCTCTACATAGAAAGTTACTGTATCAGTATCATCAATGTAGTAGTAAATAGGTGTGATTTCTATTCTGCTGCCCTCAAAATCTTCAGGAATGGTATATTCACAAGTATATACACCGTCTGTGGTATCTGCCTGTGAAGCATCGATAATACCGTATGAATAACCGTTGATTGAGAAAGCCTTTACAAAATATTTTTCTCTGTAGCCTTCGCCAATAGTAGTTGTAATCTTGAGTTTAGTACCGACTTTTGCATATGCTGTATCGTAATAATCTTTTTTAGCATATTTAGTCAAATCAGCCGTATTTTCTGCTGTAAGTACAGTGTCTGCCATATCAGCATACTTCTGATATGTAGCTCTGATAGTACCGTCTTTAGCAAATACTTGAACCATTCCCTCTACACCACTTGTAGGAATTACCTCGTAAGTTGTAGCCTTTGAAGAGTCAGTTGAACTCTCAACAATGTCCTTACCGTCGTAGTAACCGAGGTTAATCTTTACACTTGAAATAGTACCTACATAAGCATCACGTACTTTAAACTTTGCGAAAACTGCTTGTACACTTTGGCCTTGACCTGCCATAGGCAACCAATGATCGCTTTGGCCGCATTCAAGTTTTTCACTATCAGATAAAGTTTTAGATTTATTGTAATTTTCATACGCATATTCCCATGATGTTGTCTCACCTTTTGAATTAGAAATCATAAAACAATATTCTTTAGAGTCGTCAAAGTTCGACTCGTCAAAGTAAGCATACACCTGATTATCTGAATTATAGTAAAGGTTAAGATACTGTGTGAAATCACTCGGTTTTGAACTGCTGTCGCTGTAAATGAGGTAAAGATTCGGAATCAATGTACCGGTATTTTCTCCGGCTTTTGTAACCTTAGGAGCAACTGTGATTGCCTGTGCAGGCATTGAGAATGTAAATGTATAAGTATTGCCGCTTGTAGAAGTTGTTACTGTTGCACCGTCAACAGCAAGAGAAGCTGTGTAACCGTCGTTTACTGTAACAGTTACAGTTACAGGTGTATCTGCGGCTAATGTAGTTTCTGTAGGATCAATACTTGCACTTACTACGCCCTCGCCTGTAGGAGCTGTGTATGTAACAGAGTATTTGGCATCTGTCTTTACCTTAAATGTAGCAGAAACAGTTACATTGCTCGCAGGCATTGTGTAAGAACCGTTAGTATTAGGCTTGATTTCATTATTACTTGCATCTTTTACAGTAACAGTATCAAGCTCATAACCGACATTCGGTGTGGCTGTTACTGTAAATGTCTTGCCTGCCTCAAGTGAGGTTGCAGAAGGAGTAACTGTACCGTTTGTGATATTTTTATCAACAGCTACAGTGTATTTAGTGGTAGGTTCTGTACTGCTATATGTAGTCCAAGAAAGAGTATAATCTGAATTAACCTTAACGCAGTTATAAGTATTGTTTTCAAGAACAGCTATATTAGTTCCTGGGGAACCAGCCCATACAATTTTAAAACCTCTGAAATATTCGTGACTACCTATAGCAGAAAAATCAAATTTATAAGTGTAATTTCCAAGATCTTCTTTATCAGTAATCCAACCACCATAGTTTGTGAAGGCATCATCCCAATAATAGTTTACACCACTTGCAACTTTACTAATCGCAGATAGATCAACATACATATAATCTTTATTATATGTGTATCCTGTTTCATTAGCCGCATTCGAAGTAACCATACCGACAAGCATAGTCGAAAGCATCATCATAACAGCAAGCACAATAGAAATCGACTGTTTGCCAATACGCTTGAAATTCGTTTTCATTTTTATTACCTCCATTAAAAAAATTGAAACATATGAGCCGAATAAGTCTGTACCGTCCGAGAGGGAAGTTTTGCTTTGACGGCGACCGCTTTTACCGACTGACCTTCGGTGAATTTGCTGTATTCGGCAGTCAGACCGTATACTAACCCATAATTTTATTCCTTTATATTATAACATTTTTAGGTTTTTATTTCAATATTTTTTTGATGTTTTGTCGATTTTGACATTTCTTTATTAATTATATACAAAATAAATATATAATTATTGTGCAATAATAATATTTTAAATTACTTCAAAGAATTATAATTTTATAAATTTTTTATAACAAAAATTTTCGCTGTCAATATGCATAATTTGCATTGGTTTTGCAGTTTTTTATTATAACCGCACTTTTTAGCAATATTTTTCACAATAAAGCATTATAACAAAAGAAAAAGCCTTGCCGAAATCGACAAGACTTTTTAAAATTATGGCGGAGAGAAGGGGATTCGAACCCCTGGTACGGTGATTACCGTACACATGATTTCCAATCATGCTCCTTCGGCCAGCTCGGACATCTCTCCAAAGACAATGCCTATTATATCAAATACGCAAAGGAAAATCAAGACTTTTTTTAAAATTAATAATACTTATTATTCGCTTTCCCTTAATACCTTGTTAATATAGTTAAGCACACGCTTTTTGTCTGCGCTCCACAAGGGGGCTACAAGTATTTTTTTATCTCCGTCACCCGTAAGCCTGTGTATTACGGTGGTTTTTGGGACAACTCTAAGGCATTTTACAAGTATATCCGCATATCGCTCAAGCGACAGAACGGGCACATTGCCCTTTTCGTATTCATCGCATAAGTCGGTATCCTTTAATATGTGCAAAAGCTGTAACTTAATTCCGTCGGAACATTTGCCCGCATATTCAGCACTCTGCACTATCATATCTTCCGTTTCGTTAGGCAAACCGATTATAATGTGCGTTATTACGCTTATGCCCTCCTTGTGCAGGCACTTAACCGCATCATCATACACGCTTAAGTCATATCCACGGCGAATATAGTCTGCCGTGCTTTTATGAACTGTCTGCAAGCCGAGTTCCACCCACACAGGCTTTATTTTATTAAGTCTTGAGAGCAAATTTACGGTTTTGTCAGGCAGGCAGTCGGGACGGGTAGCGACCGACAAAGCGACAATTTCATCGGGTTTGATAGCCTCGGTGAAGATTTTTTCAAGGTACTCAACGGGCGCATATGTATTTGTAAACGGCTGAAAGTAAGCAATAAATTTTTTACAATCGGTTTTTCTGCCGATTCTCTCTTTAGCCTCCCGAATTTGCTCGGTTATGCTGTGGTTTCTGTCGGCGGAAAATTCTCCCGAACCTCCCCTACTGCAAAATATACACCCCCGTGTGTCTATTTTGCCGTCACGGTTAGGGCAAGTCATACCGCCGTCAAGAGAAATTTTATATACCTTTTCGCCAAAGGTGTTTTTTAAATATTCGTTTAGAGAATAATAATACATAACTGCTCCGTTTTCGGTAAAATGCAAAATGACCGACTATGTCGGTCATTGCTTTGGTTAGAAAATTTAGAAGAGGAAAATCTATGAAAACTTCTTGTTAACTTTATTGTGCTTATATAATAACCTGCTTTTGTGACGATTATATGAATAGAAGTACAAAAAAATGTGAAACTTTGTGTGATTTTTTAAAAATCTTAATTACAGCTTAGAATACAGCTTGATATACTCAAGAAATTTTGCTGAAATTTCGTCTTCAAGTTTTTCAAATTCTTTGTCAATGCCGCCGTTAAAAAATTGCTTGGTATGAATTTGCAATGCGAATTGTAAATGTAAACATAGTTTATCTAAATAATTCCATATCAGAATTATATAAATCCTCTCTCGTAATATCGGCGTAAAATTCTTCACCCGTAGCATTTTCCAAAGCCTTGATAATAAGGTTCGGATTTGCGTTGTCGGTACTGCCTGCGGAAAGTACAATTTCAAGCTCGGCAAAATCACATTTTTCCGATAAAGAATAATTTTTAATACTTTTCTTTAAATCAACAGTCTTGTAACCCGACTTTGACTTCTTTTCAAGCATAATTTCTCCGCTTTCCAAAAGTCCTTTCAGTGCGGTATATACTTTATCAGAGTTAAGATTATCACTGCTGATTTTCATATTAAACCTTGCATACGCAATTTTTCCGGCTTTCATAATCGGCTCTGTAACCGCAAAAACCCTTATGCCCTGCGGCAGGCAGGCATTAAGATTGTTGATTAATTCTTCATCGGAAATATCTTCAATCAATTTTATATCCATACACTCGTTAATTCCTCTGAATCCGAGTGAAAGCGGCAGAGGAAAAGTTGCGAACGGGTGCGGATTAAATCCCTCGGTATGCCATATCGGAGCTTTGCTCTTGTGCAATGCTCTTAACATACAGCGGTTAAGGTCGAGGTGCGATATATAACGGCACTCGTTATCTTTCTTAAACCAAACTCTTGCGTTTTTCAAAGCACACACCCTCCCCGTATTTTGCCGCACCGCAGTTGTTGCACTTCAAACGACAATGCGGTGTTGTTGTATTTTCATATGCTTTTTTACATTCTTTAATAAGATAATCCTTAGTTACGCCGTAGTCAAGGTGATCCCACGGAAATACCTCGTCAAACGAGCGCTGACGGTTTGCGTAGAATGTCGGGTCAATGCCGCACTCTTCAAAAATATCAAGCCATTTCTGCAAGTCAAAGCAGTCGCCCCAACCGTCAAAATGAAAACCTTTTTCGCAGGCAATTTCCATTGCTTTACACAGCTTTCTGTCACCACGGGCAAATACCGCCTCAAGGTAACTTGTGTCGGCATCGTGGTAATTGAACTGAATTTTACGGGTGGTAATGCTCTCTTTGATATGCTGTTGTTTAGCGTGCAAAGTAGGGATTGTGTCCTGTCCGTGCCACTGGAACGGCGTAAACGGTTTTGGCACAAATGATGATGCAGAAACTGTTACTCTTACACCCTTTCCCTTTGGCTTATTCGGGCAATTATAATAAGTATCGACTACAGCCTGTCCGAGGTCGGCAATTGCCTTTACATCGTCCATTGTTTCTGTAGGCAAACCGATCATAAAGTACAGTTTTACAGTAGTCCAACCGCCTGCAAAAGCTGTTGCGCAGGTCTGCATAAGCTCATCATGCTGAACATTTTTATTGATAACATCACGCATACGCTGACTTCCCGCCTCGGGCGCAAATGTAAGTCCGCTTTTACGCACTGTTTTGATTTTATTCATAATATCGTCGGTAAAACCGTCAACTCGCAATGACGGCAGAGAAATACTGACTTTTTCGTCCTTACTCCACTCATTGAGTTTTGTAAGCAATGGCACAATCTGTGTGTAGTCGCTTGAACTCAGCGAAGAAAGCGACACTTCGTCATAACCAGTATTCTCACACAATGCTCTGCACTGCTTATTGATAACTTCGGGAGATTTTTCTCTTACGGGGCGATAAATAAATCCTGCCTGACAAAAACGACAGCCACGAATACAGCCACGGAAAATCTCCTGCACCGCTCTGTCATGCACAATTTCCACAAGCGGAACTACGAAATTATCGGGATAATAGCTTTCGTCCATTTTCTTCATAAGGCGCTTGTGAACAACAGACGGAGCACCGTGCTTTGGAATATACCGCTTAATTGTGCCGTCCTCGTTGTACTCAACATCATAAAGCGACGGCACATACACGCCCTCTATCTGTGCACATTCAATGAGAAACTGTTCTCTTGACTTACCCTCTGCTCTGCACTTTCTGTAAAGCTCCATTACCTCAAGGTCAACCTCTTCGCCCTCACCTATGAAGAAAAGGTCGATAAAATCCGCAATCGGCTCGGGGTTGCAGGTGCAAGGGCCGCCTGCCACAACAATCTGCTTTAAACCCGTACGCTCACAGGATTTAATCGGCACACCCGAAAGCTTAAGCATATTGAGCACATTTGTAAAACTAAGCTCATACTGCAATGTAAAACCGATAAAATCAAAATCCGACACAGGGTCGCCGCTCTCAAGTGCATAAAGCGGAATATTATTTCTAATCATTTCTTCTTCCATATCAATCCACGGCGCAAAAACTCTTTCACACCATATATACGGAATTGAATTAAACAAACTGTATAGAATTTTCATTCCGAGATGCGACATTCCCACTTCGTAGGTATCAGGAAAGCAGAAAGCAAACCTCACATCAACATCTTTTTTATTTTTTACGACTGCGTTAAGCTCTCCGCCAACATATCTGCCCGGCTTTTGAACCTTTAGCAAAAGTTTTTCTACTTCCTTGCTGACCATTGTATTACCTCCGTCAGAAATACCTGTTGTTTTTAAAAATTAATGAAAGTATAATATAACCGCATACAAACAACAGCGAAAAATTATAATCTGAATTAAAAAGTATTATAAATCCCAGCACAGCTATTGGAAATAATGCGATGAAAGTTATGATATTTACTGCCTTTTCCGCCGTATGACCTGTAAATCTGCGGCTAAGCAAAATATACAATAGCTGCCCGCCGTCAAACGACATTACAGGCAGTAAATTTAAAAGACAGAGCGACAGATTTACATAAGCAAATTTTAATAAATCTGTTCCACTACATAAGTATATCAGAAAAATAATAATAAAACAAATAAAATTAGCGAACGGCCCGAAAAAAACTATAAAAAAATTCTGTAAATCACCTCTTTGCTGTCGGCTTTCGTCATTTATTGCAATTTCAAACAAAGAAATTCTTATTTTCTTCGGTTTGCTGCCGAAAATCAGCATCATTAAAAGATGCCCCGATTCGTGAATGACCACCGCAAAACTGCACATTACAAATCCGCCGAATATATCAAGTATAATACAAACGGCAATCAGGCAGAGCAATGTGTATGAAACACTGAATTTAATATTGAACAGTTCAAACTTCATCGTCTGTCGCAGTACCGAAAATTTCGGATAAATTGTAATCGTCGGGAGTATTTTCGGCTATAATTGATTTGTTAAGTTCGCCGTAATACCATTGACGGGCGGCAGTGTAAAAATCGCCGCCGACAGTTTTTATAACAAACGCAGCCAAAGCAAGCAATAAACATATTATAAGCTGCATCGTGACAAGGACTTGCGTATTGTGAGATTTTTTACGCTTTTGCGGCGGTAATTCTGTATTTTGAGGGCTTTCCTCTTCCGTTTCCGTATGCGCAGGAGTTGAATATTCGGGGCAAGAGGCACTCTGCCAACCGTCATCGTATGTAATTTCATTTGTAAAATTTTCTTCTGTCAAAACAACCACCTCAATGCAATATATGCACTGAGGTGGACAAAATTAACCTAACTTTTTAAAATCGCCTTTAACAAGATTTATAAAGAAACAAATCGCAATAGTAAGCGAGAAAATCTCGGCAATCGGGAATGCATACCAAACTGCTCCGAGTCCCCAAATTCTTGAGAAAATAAACGCAATCGGTAAAATAAGCACAAGCTGACGGGCAAAAGACATAATAAGACTTCTGATTCCCTTGCCGACTGCCTGGAACAAGGTGGTAAAGATAATACCCGCTGCGGCAGGAATAAAGCAAAGACTTATAATTCTGAACGCAGGCACGCCGATCTTCATAAGCTCCTCTGTGCCGCCGAACATTGAAATAAGCTGTTCAGGGATTATCCACATTGCCAATGTGCCTAAAGTCATAATAATTACGCCAATTATAATACCACGCTTGAGTGCGGAATATACACGCTTGCGGTTTCTTGCGCCGTAGTTGTAACCGATAATCGGCATAACGCCCTGGTTAAGTCCAAAGCAAGGCATAAATACAAAGCTCTGCAATTTATAGTAAACACCGAGAACCGTTACCGAAGCCTCGGAAGCGGCAAGAATACCGTTAAGTCCGACAATCATAATCGAACCTATTGACTGCATAATAATAGACGGAAAACCAACGGCATATATATTTTTTACAGTCTTCATACTGAATTTAAATTTTCTGAATGTAATTTTAATTAAATGAGATTTCAAGAAAATTATCAGAAGTGCAAAAATCATACTGCAAAACTGACCGAATACCGTTGCAATAGCTGCTCCCGTAACACCGAGTTTCGGGAACGGACCTATACCGAAAATCAAGAGCGGGTCAAAAATAATATTAATTACCGCTCCCGTGAGCTGAAACAACATTGGGAAAATCATATCGCCCGTAGCCTGCAAAGTTTTTTCGATTGTAACTTCTATAATCGAAAAGAGTGAAAAGCAGAGAACCACTGTAAGGTACTGTGTACCGTATTCTATGATATTTTCGTTGGTTGTATAAAGCATCATAAAAGGTCTTGAAATCACAATACCGAGGACAAGAAAGATTGCATAGCTGAAAAAACTTAACAGCAGACCGTGGGTTGCAACCTCGTTTGCCTCTTTAAAATTCTTTTCGCCAAATCGTCTTGAAACAAGCGAGTTAATACCGACGCCCGTACCGACCGCTACAGCAATCAAAAGCATCTGCAACGGATAAGCAAGTGAAGTGGCATTAAGTCCTTCCTGACTGTACTGTCCGATAAAAATACTGTCAACTACATTATACATTGCCATAATTGTCATTGAAAAAATTGCAGGCAACGACATAGTAAGTATCAGTTTTGTCATGGGCATAATGCCCATTTTGTTTTCTTTTACATTTTCCATTCGTTTCTGTTTCCTTTCCTAATCTTAAATATTCATTTATTTTCACTTTTAGCGATAAAACGCTTTTTGTATATCAAAAAAATAAAAAGCATTATTAATGTGCCGAAAATCACACCCGAAAAGTCGAGCAGTACATCTGTAATCATTCCCGCTCTGCCCTCTACATTAAGTTGTATGGTTTCGTCACAGACCGCAGTCGCAAGTCCGCAAAACATTACATTTATATAGTATTTATACGGTTTCAGTTTGTCAAAAGCAAATGCGCATGACATAAGCATTGCTCCTATTGCCGTATATTCACAGAAATGAGCGGATTTTCTCACTATATGGTCAGTAAGTTCGGGAGTAAAACCTAAAAAGTCTAAAATTTTCTGCAAAAATTCAAGTACATTTCCGCTTTCTTCCGATGATATATCAGCAGGCATCGAGGAATGAATAAATGCAAATGCCACAAGAGCTATCGTTATTATAATTAAAATTGCTTTGGCTTTTTTGCCGCAACTGTATGTAGCCATTTTTAGTCACCTCATATTATTTTACACAAATCTGCATAATATGTCAATCGACAAATAAAGGAATGGTTATATTTTAAATGTATGTTAAAATTTTGCGTAAAAGCTGTAGTTTTTTAGATAAAAAATAAATTGCAATATATATCGGTATCTGTTATACTATTTTAGTACCTTTATTTTGAAAGGAGTATTGTTTTGTTAAACTATATCTTGGTATTTTTGATTGCTATGGTTCCTCTTATTGAGCTGAGAGGTGCCGTTCCGTTCGGTGTAGGAATGCAGCTTGATTTATTCTGGGTGTATGTCCTCGCTATCTTAGGTAATATGTTGCCCGTACCTTTTATATATTTCTTTGCAAGAAAAATTCTTGTATGGGGCAGCGACAAAAAATTTATAGGTAAATTCTTTAAATTCTGCCTTGAAAAGGGTGAAAAGGGCGGTAAAAAATTGCAGGCAAAGGCAGGCAGAGGCTTATTCTTCGCTTTACTTTTATTCGTAGGTATTCCTCTCCCCGGTACAGGCGCCTGGACAGGTACACTTGCGGCAAGTATGCTCGATATGGACTTTAAGTCAAGCGTAATTGCAGTAATGCTCGGTGTAATTCTTGCAGGTATAATTATGGGACTTGCAAGTATGGGCTTATTCGGCGGATTAAGCGCAATTTTTGCTCCAAAATAAAAACCGACGGGCAGCTTTGGCTGCCCTGTTTTTTAGGATGATAACTTTGAAAAATACAAATTATGATATAATAACGGTCGGTGCGGGTGCTGCGGGACTTGCGGCGGCTATATCGGCAAAACGAAATAACAGAGATTTAAAAATAGCAATTCTTGAGGCTCAAAGCAAAGCAGGCAAAAAAATTCTTGTTACAGGCAACGGCCGCTGTAATCTGACAAATACCAATGTCAGTAAAGAATTTTATCACGGCAGTTTTGATGTTTCTAAAATCTTAAACAGATTTTCCGCAGAAAAACTTATAAATTTCTTTTCAACCTTAGGTCTTGTATGCGACACAGAAACAAACGGACTTGTTTATCCTCATTCAAGACAAGCAAGTGCCGTGCTTGATGTTTTGCTTATGGAAATTAAAAGGCTGAAAATCGAAATCATATGCGACTGCAAAGTTGAACTTATCCGTAAAAAAGGCGAATTTTTCAATATCAAAACCTCGAACGGAGAATACACCGCCAAAAAAGTAGTTATGTCATGCGGCGGAAAGGCCTTTCCTACAGCAGGCGGCACAGGACTCGGACTTGATGTTATAAAAAATCTCGGTCATAAAATCACGCCGTTATTCCCTGCCCTCTGTCCTATTCAGGTCAAAAGTGATTTTATGAAAAGTCTTAAAGGAATCCGTGCTAAAGCGGAGGTTACTCTTTATGACGGCGAAAAAGCAATAAAAAGCGAAATCGGCGAAGTACAGTTTACGGATAATGCACTTTCGGGAATTTGTGTGTTCAATCTCACAACTCTTTTACCCAAAACCAAAAATCCGATTATTTCCGTAAATCTTACAAAAGATTATTCGTATATAGAATTATTAAATTTACTTTATGACAGAAAAAAGCTGTTTGCAAATGAACCGCTCGAAGAATTTTTCACGGGTCTTTTTCATAAAAAAATAGGAACTGCACTTATTAAAAGCATTACAAACAAAGCATTGACAGAAAGCTGTAAAAAGTTAAGCGACAAAGAACTAAAATCACTTGCGAATTTAATTCAAAATTGGAAATTTGAATGTAAACAATGCAAAGATTTTTCAAAAGCGCAGGTAATGCTCGGCGGCGTAAACGGAAACGAAGTAAACGGCTATACATTTGAAAGCAAAGTTGTAAAAAATCTATACATCTGCGGCGAAGCACTCGATGTTTGCGGAGATTGCGGCGGATTTAACCTGCATTTTGCTTTTGCAAGCGGTATTATAACAGGAGAAAACCTATGATAAGAATAAGCAATATACATTTACCTCTTGACTACACAAGCGAAACCGTCTTAAATAAAGCGGCAAAACTTATTAATGTAGATAAAAAGTTTTTTAAAAGCTGTACGATTTTCAGACGCTCAATTGACGCAAGGAAAAAGGATAATATATTTTTTCTTGCAACCGTTGACGCAGAACTTTTTGTAAACGAAGAAAAGATATGCAAAAAATTTAAAAATGCCGAAATCGCAGAAAAATATGAATATAATGTTGAAAAATTCAGAGGTACGGTCAGCCCTGTGGTAGTCGGAGCAGGCCCTGCAGGATTATTTGCCGCACTTATACTTGCACAGAGCGGTGCAAATCCGATTTTAATCGAGCGTGGCAGAGATGTAGATACCCGAACGGAAGATGTGCATAACTTTTGGAAAAACGGTATTCTTGACACAACAAGCAATGTACAATTCGGCGAAGGCGGTGCCGGAGCTTTTTCTGACGGCAAACTTACCACAGGCACTAAAGACACCCGTCAGCGCAAGGTACTTATTGAATTTGTAAAACACGGAGCGCCTGACGAAATTCTTTACAATGCAAAACCGCATATCGGAACGGACAAATTAAGACCGACAGTTAAAAGCATAAGAAATGAAATTATCCGACTTGGCGGAAAAGTTATGTTTGAAACAAAACTTATCGGATTTTCAGCAAAAGACAATTCTGTTACAGGTGCGGAAATTGAGCATAACGGAACTAAACAAACCATTGATACCAATGCAATTATCCTTGCAATCGGACACAGCGCCAGAGATACTTTTGAAATGTTAAATGAAAAAGCTATTCCGATTGAGGCAAAAGCATTTTCTGTCGGCGCAAGAATTGAGCATCACAGAGAAATGATTGATAAATCACAGTACGGCAAATTTGCAGGCAACAAAGCGCTTGGCGCAGCAAGCTACAAGACAAATGTTCACCTTGAAAACGGCAGAGGCGTATATACATTTTGTATGTGCCCGGGCGGAAAAGTTGTAAATGCCTCAAGCGAAGAAAACCGACTTTGCACAAACGGAATGAGTGAATTTGCAAGAAATGAAGAAAATTCAAATGCCGCCTTACTTGTCGGGATTACACCTGCCGACTATCAATCGGAAAATCCGCTTGCAGGAATGTATTTTCAGCGTGAACTTGAGCATAAAGCATTTGTTGCCGGAGGAGAAAACTTTAATGCTCCGGTTCAGCGTGTATGCGACTTTATTGAAAATAAGGCAAGTACAAAAATCGGTGATGTAAAACCGTCTGTAGGCCCCGACTTTACACCGACCGACCTTAATAAATGTCTGCCTGATTTTATAACAAACTCAATGCGACAGGCAATAGTGCAAATGGATAAAAAATTACACGGTTTTTCATACGGTGACGCTGTGCTGACAGGTGTTGAAACCCGCAGTTCATCGCCAATCAGAATTATGAGAAACAACAATTTACAAAGTATTTCGGTAGCAGGACTTTATCCGTGCGGAGAGGGCGCAGGCTACGCAGGCGGAATTATATCTGCCGCAGTCGACGGAATTAAATGTGCGGAGAAAATTATAGAAAATTCCATATCGGAATAAAAGCAAAATTACAGCAAGCAAAAAGTGCAGTTCATACGAGCTGCACTTCTTTTGTTTATAAGGTATATGAATATTTAATTTTGAGTTGCAATATACATCTGAAGCTCTGTTACATCTAATACTGTAAGCTGACCGTCACCGTTAAGATCGAGCGCCTCAAGTACCGCCTTGTCGCTTTCATCTATTATAGGCATACCGTCATCATTTTTAGAACCAGCAATATGTAACTGCATAGATGTAACATCGGAAACATTTACAACCCCGTCACCATTTGCATCACCCGTGAGCACTTTTTTGCCATCAATAGCCACAAATTTCAGCTTGTTGCTATCGGTGTAAGAGTTTACATAACTCTGTGCATACGAACCTTCGTAGCCATAAATTGTAATGTCTGAGTTAAGGAGGAAGAATAATCTATCGCCAATTGAGGTTACGCTCTTAGGAATAGTTACACTTTTAAGACTGTAACACTCTGCAAATGCATACTCTTCAATAGTTGAAACACCGTCCGGAATTACTACGCTTTCAAGGCTTGTGCAACCCCAAAAAGCACAACCCTTAATGTATTTAAGGGTTTTTGGAAGAGTGATGCTTTTCAAATTTGTTTTATTATAAAACGCACCACGAGCAAGCATAGTTACGGTTTTGCCGTCAATCTGTTCCGGAATAACTACATCGGTATCACTGCCAAGGTATTCCCAAAAAATAATTGACTTGCCATCAATGTTCTCATAGCGGTAGTCGCCGCTTGTTACAACATAATGCGCAGCATCTCTGCTCTGCGAAACCTTTGGAACATTTACTTCGGCTGCGTTTGCAGTAAATGGTATTGCCGAAAACGCAGAAGTAAGCATTGCGGTAACAATTATAGCTGTAATAGCTTTTTTAAATTTTTTCATTTTATAACCCCTAACTAATATATTTATATTTCTATGTTATCACTGCAAAAATGCTTTGTCAATAAAATGAATAAATTTTAACACTGATTTTCACATATTATAAAAAGTAATCACAGCAATTTTTATATAAAAGCGAGAACATTTGTCAAAATATTGATTTTGTCGTTTTACAAGCATATAATTAATTAGGATTTTAATTATTAGAATTTTAACTATAGAGGTGTAGTATGAAAGAATCAATACATTATCTGCTAATGGCAGATCATTTTTTAGTTCAAAAGGCACTGCTTGCAAGTATAAAGGATTCGGGTCTTACTCCGGGACAGCCAAAAATACTCGACTATCTGCAAAATCATAACGGCTGCGTGCAAAAAGACATTGCTAAAGGCTGCCATATTGAGCCGGCATCAATTACAGTTATTCTCAAAGGAATGGAAACTAAAGGCTATATTGAAAGAAAAATGCTCAACGGTGACCGCCGCTCCCTGTATGTATTCCTGACTGACAAAGGCAAAGAATACATTGATTATCTAAACAGAAAATTTAAAAAAATTGAAAATGCAGCTCTTAAAAATTTTAATGAAGATGAAAAGCAAAAATTTAACGATTTATTAATGCGTGTCTATGAAAATATGCTTGAATATGATAAGGAGGAAAAACAACAATGAATTTAAAAAATATGTAAATCAGACTACCGATGTACCTTGTAGGTTTATTTATAATGACAATAGGTATAGCAATTTCCGTTAAATCGAACCTCGGTGTATCGCCTGTAAGTTCTATCCCCTACACTATGACCTGTATATGGGGAATTGAAATGGGAAAGGCTACCATACTTTTTCATATTGTATTGGTATTAATACAATTAATTATTCTCAGAAAGAATTTTAAACTGATCAGCTTATTACAGATTCCCGTAGGCGTTGTTTTCGGTTATTTCACAACATTCTGTAATTATCTTGTAAGCTTCTTCCCCACTCCCGACAATATCGTAATAAGAATTATTATGGTACTCATCAGTGCCGCAATTGTTGCTATCGGTATTTTCCTTTACTTGCCTACCGATGTTATCCCGCTTGCGGGCGAAGGCGTTATGAGTGCGGTTTCGCAAGTAACTAAGATTGAATTTTCAAAGGTAAAAATGGCATTTGACATAACAATGGTTATTATATCAGGTGTATCTTGCCTTATTTTTATCCACAATCTCGGCAGTGTGGGAATCGGCACAGTAATTGCCGCTTTTCTTGTAGGATTTATTCTCGGTATAATAAATAAAGTGTTCGGAAAATACAGAGATAAACTCTTAGGCAAAACCAAAATTGCAGATGATACCGCTGAAACAGATGACAAACCTACTTATGTAATCTCCATTTCAAGAGAATACGGCAGCGGAGGCAGAGCAATAGGAAAAATTCTTGCCGAAAAACTCGGATACAAATATTATGACACCGAACTTATAAAACTTGTAATGCAGGAAAGCGGATATTCACCTGAATACATAGAACACAACGAGCAAACTCTTGACAAATCAGCGCTTAACGACTTTTTTGAATGGTACCAGCAAAACAACGGTGATACTGTTCCTAATATCAACAGCTTGTTCAAAAAAGAAGAATCGGTTATTAAGCACCTTGCCAAAACCGAAAACTGTGTAATTGTCGGCAGACTTGCAAACTATATTTTAAGAAACAAAAAACATATTTACAATGTATTTATAACCGCAGATGAAGAAAGTGAAATTGAAAAAGTAAAAGAAAGAGATCACCTTTCACATGAAAATGCCGCCAAGCAAGTAAGAAAAGTAAACCGAGAACGCTCTGCGCACTGCAAATACTTTACGAATACAGATTGGGGCAATGCAAAAAATTACAATCTGACTATAAAATCAAATGACTTCGGTTATGAAAAAACAGCGGATTTAATTGAAATACTTTTCAAACAAAAATTTTCGTTATGATTCTTTAGGGCGATTTTTAGATTAGAAAATTGTTAATACAAACTTCAAATCAAAACATAATTAACCTTAACTTTAATAAAACAAGCTAAAAGACAGACAGTAAAAACTGCCTGCCTTTTTCTTTGTCAGCCGTTACAGCCACACTCAAAATTACATTTTTCTCTTTCTTCAGGTCTTGCATTCGGCGGGAAGAATGATTCGTTAGGAAAATCTACCCTGCTGAATACTTCGCACGGGTCGTCGCTTTCAGGCTTACATTCCTTGCGAGGAATACAAAAATCATATGACGGAATCATAATCTGTACATTTCTCTCAAGCTGTGTAATTGTAAAAATACCGATAGTGGCACTTACGCTCGCATCTCCGGTCACAGCAAAATCGTCACCAAAGTATGTTATTACACATTCAGGTATAGGAGCACAAGGAAGCTGCGGAACACTTCCTTTTATAAGTCGTGCCGAAAGAGCCATAGGTTCGGAAATTTGTACTGTTGCATTTGGTAAAAACTCCGTGCAACCGCATGATGTAACAGGTTGAGAGCAAACTATACAACTGTCGCTCGAAAAACTCTTTGAATTTGATTCACTGCCGTAAAGAACCGACCTTTTACCGTAAATTGCAAGTCCGTTTACCCGTGACGGAATTGTTGAACCGCAGGTATATGCCTCAAGAGAAATATCAAAATAGAATGTAACATCAACCGCATAACAGCCACGATGAAAAGCGATTGATTCAACGCTTACATCGGCGGTTATAACGCTTGCCTTGCAGATTTTTACAGATGATGCGTTATTGATAACAGATTGACTGCAAGGTGTAAAATAAACCGCAAGATTGCTAAGGCAATCCTTTGAGCCGCAGCTGTCATAAATACGGCTTGCGTTTATGCAGACAGCGTCTGTGCATTTGTTTTCGGTAAGCGGTTCGTTGCCCGACTGCCGTGGTACTGTGCCGTATGATACATCTGGCATAAAAATTAACCCCCATAAAATGTATTAACAGGCTTACGCTCTGTAACAATACATTTTATGAAGGTTATACTTAATTGTGAATATTGAGTTGATTTATTTTAAATAAGGCTTTAAAATTTCATCAAGGTTTTTGTTTACAGCTTTCGGATTTGACTGCGTATAATTTGAAAAAGCGATGAATACTTTGCTCTGGTCCTGCGCAAATACAATTCTTGCATTAAATCTGTAGAATGCTGCGTCACAATAATAATTACCGCAATCGTCAACATACAAACCGTACGCAAAACTTGATTTATAAGGAGTGAACATTTCTTCTTTGGATTTTGCAGACAACAATTCACTTCCCGTAATAGCGTCTGTCCATTTAAGCAAATCACTCAAATTGGAGATAAGGCCCGTAGAAGAATACGCAACACCCGGATAAATATTCCACTCATCGTCAAAAATATCCTGATAACCTGTAGCGAGTTGGTCTGTGCTCTCAAAGGTTGTCGAAGTCATTTCGAGCGGCTCAAAAATATTTTCTTTCAAAAATTCCTCATAGCTTTTTCCGCTTACCTTTTCGATTATGTCACCGAGAATAAAATAATCGGAATTTGAATAGCTGTAATTTTCTTCATCATTATCAATTTCTTGTGACAATATCCATTTTAAAATAACAGAATGATTATCTTTAGCGGAATTTTTCTCTGAAATATCGTACTGCGGAGCATTTGCACGCACGCTTTCGTCAGATTTGCCGAGATAATCCGGCAAGCCTGTTGTCATTGTAAGCAAATTACGGATAGTTATATCCGAACCGTACTTATAATCTGGATAATACTTGTCAAGCGTATCATCTGTGCTCAGCTTATCCTGTTCCTGTAAAATCATAACAGCCGCAGCGGTAAACTGCTTTGTAAGCGAACCTATGTAGTAATTTGTATTGAGTGAATTATATGTATGCGAACCCTTGTCGGCATAGCCGTTATTGCCTATATATTCAAAATCATTTCCGAGTTTATAATATACAGTTCCTCTGAATTTACTTGCAACAAGTGTATTATCGAACTTAGCTGTTATGCTGTCGGTATCTTGTTTTAATTTTGTAAAATTATATGCAGGATTAGTAGGTACTTCATCAGCAGTTGCAGGCGCAGCGGTAAGTCCCTGCGTCGATGCACCTGTAGAATTTGTAGTCTGCGGTGCTGTTGTAGCCGAAGATTCCGATTCATTGTCACAGCCTGTAAATGCAACTGCGGAACACGCCGCCATAGCTACGCACATTAATGATTTTGCTAAAGCCTTCAAAAAATCACCTCATCAGATTTTTTCCATTTTACTGAAATTAGCCATAAGAGTTTTTGTGCCTGCCTTATCAAAAGCAACTTCAAGCATTGTGTCGTTGCCCATTTTTTCGGTTTTCATAATCATACCTTTGCCAAATACCTTATGGAATACGCAATCTCCTTTTTTGTAAACAGTACCCGATTTAACGGCAGGTTTAGTAAATGTATTAAAACTTTTGTTAGGTGTGAATTTTGAACCGGCACCGATACTGATATGACTTGAGGATGCGGAAAAACCGTTTGTTGACGCAAAAGTCTTTTTCTCGCCTGTATAATTAAGTAATTCGGGCGGGATTTCATTTACAAAGCGTGATACTTTGTTATAGCTTGTATGACCCATCAACATTCTTGACTTTGCCTTGGTAATGTAGAGCTTTTCTTTTGCTCTTGTAATACCTACATAAGCAAGTCTGCGTTCCTCGTTAAGTTCATCGGGATTCATCATTGTGGCAATTGACGGGAACACACCTTCTTCAAGACCTGCAATAAAAACTACGGGAAATTCAAGTCCTTTTGCGCTGTGCAATGTCATCATTACCGATGAATCCGCTTCTGCATCATAGTTATCAATATCTGTCTGCAATGAAATTTCCTCAAGAAAGTTTGAAAGTGACGCTTCTTCTGCGTAATCCTCTTCAAATTTGATAATATTTGAAGAAAGCTCTTCGATGTTCTCAATTCTTACATCGGGGTTGTCTTTCTCTGTTTTTAAATATTTTTCGTAATCTGTATGTTCGAGAATGAGATTGTATAATTCTGCAAGAGAATAATCTCCGCTTTGTTCAGCCTCCATAAGACCGTCAATCAGCGCAACAAAACTCTTTAACTTTGTTGCGGCTCTTGAAAGCTGTGGATATACATCTGCATCTTTAATTACGGAATATATGCTTTCGCCGAGTCCTGCGGAAATTTCAGAGGCTTTTTCAAGTGTAGTTGCGCCAATACCACGCTTTGGCACATTAATAATTCTGCCCAGTCTGACATCGTCGTGCGGATTATTAATAACCTGAAGATATGCAACCATATCTCTGATTTCTTCTCTGTCATAGAATCGTCTGCCGCCGATTACACGGTGCGGAATACCGCTTCTTGACAAAGCCTGCTCAATTGAGTTTGACTGTGCATTCATTCTGTAAAGAATTGCAAAATCAGAGAATTTTCTGCCGTCTGCAACACCGTCAAGTATAGTTTTTGCAATAAATTGAGCCTCGTCACGCTCGGAATCGGAAGTATGCACCTCAATTTTATCGCCAACGGCATTTTCAGTCCACAAAGTTTTGCCCTTACGCATTGTGTTGTTAGAAATAACACCGTTTGCCGCATTAAGAATATTCTGTGTACTGCGGTAATTCTGCTCAAGTCTTATCATCTTAGCGCCTTTAAAGGTGTTTTCAAAAGAAAGGATATTTTCAATTGTAGCACCTCTGAATTTGTAAATACTCTGGTCGTCATCACCTACAACGCAGATGTTGCCGTATTTTGCGGCGAGCATACTTACAAATTTATACTGCACCTTGTTTGTATCCTGATACTCATCAACCATTATGTATTTAAACTGATTTTGATAGAATTCGAGTATATCGGGACATTTTTGAAAAAGCTCAACAGTCTTGCAGAGCATATCGTCAAAGTCCATTGCATCTGCGGTTTTTAGTCTTGACTGGTAAATTTCATATACTTTTGCCACGGACTGCTTGAGGTTATCGTAACCTGCTCTTTTGAGCATTTCCTGCGGAGTAAGCATTTCGTCCTTGGCTTTTGAAATTTCGTTGAGCACTCTTTTTACCGGCAACATTTTTTCGTCATAATTAAGCTGTTTTAAAATATCTTTTACAAGTTTTTTCTGATCGTCAGTACCGTAAACGGTAAAATGACTTGTAAAACCGATTCTGTCGCCGTATCTTCTTAAAATTCTTGCACAGGTAGAGTGAAATGTAGCCGCCCAAATATCCGAACCGCCTTCCGGAACAGCGTTGCAGATTCTCTCTTTAAGCTCCCCTGCCGCCTTATTTGTAAAGGTAATTGCAAGTATCTGCCACGGTTTGCAAAGTTCAGACTGCAAAATATACGCAATTCTGTTTACAAGAACGGTTGTTTTGCCCGAGCCTGCACCCGCAAGTATAAGCAAAGGGCCTTCTGTGCAAAATACAGCCTGCTGCTGCATATTATTCATATGTGAAAACTGTTTTTTTAATTCTGATTGTACCATAGCAATATTCCCGTTAAAAGTTTAATAACACAGAAAACGGGCGAACTGCGTCCGCCCGTATAATCTGACGATTTTATTTTATGTAGCCGTAGAATGTTTCAAGAATTTCAGGACCCTGGTCTGCAACAATCATTGTAACATAGTTGCCGTCCTGTGTAACCTTGCAAGCCTCAACCATAGGAAGTTTTTTGGCATTGTAGCCTGAATACTGTGTAACGATTGAAGTGTATGTCTTAGAAAGCGCATCGTTTACTCTTGATGCAGCGTCAGCATCAACAGCCTCAACAAGTACGATTTCAACTCTTGAATTGCTGTCTGAATTGATTTCTGCCGCAAACTGCTTAACATCTTCTGTGTCGATGCTGTAATATTTTTTAAGATCATTAGAATCTGTAAGCTCTTTTAAGTCCAATGAATACTTAGAGTTGATGTCAGAAAGAACTGTTTTTAAATCGACCTCTTTGCTGCCTGAACAACCTGCAAGCGCAGTAAGACAAAGTACAAATATTGTTACCAAAGAAACTACCTTTTTCATAATTAACCTCCAAAAATGTCTTATAAAAAAATTACGCCGAATCAGTGTGACCCGGCGTATTCAGATGGTCGAGGTGACAAGATTCGAACTTGCGACCCCATCGTCCCGAACGATGTGCGCTACCAAACTGCGCTACACCTCGATAAAAACAGCCCCGATTACTCGGGGCTTTTAATGGCTGAGGAATAGGGATTCGAACCCCAACAAACAGAGTCAGAGTCTGTCGTGCTACCGTTACACCATTCCTCAATGTTTATTGCTCATTGCTGCAAGCCGTGCAATCAACGATATATATTATATATTATGAAGTGCGTTTTGTCAACACTTTTTTGAAATTTTTTAAAACTTTTTAGAAGTTTTTAACTTTCGTTCAGCATTGACATGTTGCTTACTGTCACGCAATCAACAATAGCTATTATATAGCGGAAAGTGTGTTTTGTCAACATCTTTTTTTCAATTTTTTCTAAAATTTGAAAAATACAAAAAATGCGGAATTTTAACTAAAACTTTTTTTGAGTCTTATATCATCACCGACAAAATTAAGCCTTACACCCTCTCCGTATATTCTTGAAATAAATCTTGAAGTATAAGTTTTTTCAAGTTCTGTTATTGAAAGGTTTGTGTTTATTATCAAAGGCTTTCTCAAAAGCATTCTTGAATTACACAAATTATAAAACTGTGTATTTGAAAAAGTATTTGAAAACTCTGTGCCTAAATCATCAATAATTAATAAATCGCACTTTGTGAGCATTTCAAAATATTCGGAATCGTTGGACTCTTTGGAAAAATGCATATTGCTAAGCGTTGACATAAGCATAGGTGCAGACACATAGATTACACCGAAACCACGCCTTGTAACCTCATTGGCAATAGCGAGCGAAAGGTGGGTTTTGCCAAGACCTGTGCCGCCTCTCATAAGTATAGTCTTTGACTCGGGCGTAAAAGTCCTTGCGTACTGCACGCAATAATTATAAATTTTTTGCATCTTATCAAAAGGTGATACTCCGCTCTCCTTATCAACCTCATGACTGTACATATTAAGGTCAAAGCTCTCAAAAGTGGAAAGTCTTAAAGGCGCAGTACGGTTAAGCTCCTCGCACGCAGTTGCTACAAGCAGTCTTTTAAAACAAGGGCAATACACTGTTCTTCCGTCTTTTTCTATATATCCCGTATCTTTGCAGTATTTACAGTTGTAATGCGGTTCAAAGCAATTTTCTTCATAGCCGTTTTCTTTAAGCAGCTTTTTGACTTCATTTTGCATAGAAAGACTTTTAGCACGCAAATCCTGCGTGGCAGACTTTACATCTCCGCCGTTTAAAACCGCACGAACCGCAAGTATTCCGCATGAAGATATTTCTTTTTCAAGCTCCTCTATTCTCGGAACTCTTCTGTAAACCTCTTCACGAACCTGCTCCGCTCTTCTCTCGGCTTTGGTGCGCCTTTCTTCCATTTTTGCTTTTGTCGCTCTGTAAATTTCTTTACTGTATCCCATTTATATCACCACACTAAATACTGTCGATTGTATCTAATCTCTGCAAATCATTTATATTATATGATGTGTTGGCGTCATTCCTGTTTCCGCCTTTATGCTTATACTTATCGGGTCTGCTGTCAAATTTGTTTAAATCGTCAACATTGTAAATTCCGCTTGAATTCCAGCGTTTTAAAATTCCGTTTATGTATCTGAAATCGCAGCTGCCCTTACTGTCAACACATCTTTCGTAAGCCTCTCTTAGCATTTCGGGAGAAAATTTCCACTCGTTTACCCACAAATCGGCGTATTCAACCTGCTTTTTAGTAGGAGAACCCGTATTTTTTAAACCGAACGCAGATGCTACAACCGTAAAACTCTGGCTTGCACGATGTGCTTGTTTTATTTTATTTTCGGCTTCCTCAATTGAGAAAACTCCCGCATCAGACCATCTCAAACCTATTGTTTCAATGGCTCTTATGTTAGATTTTCCGATGCTTATACAATACTGAATAAGCATTATAATTACCTCTACAGGCAAACCGCAGGTATTTTTAAGTAACAGCAACGACGATGCATCGGAGTTTGATAAAGGCTTGCCGAGGGCTGTCTGTGCCTCGTTTACAAGCATTTTAAATTCTTCGTCAACCGCAAGCTGTTGTGCCACATAAACATAATCGGGGCGCTGCGGTCTTACAAACATATGCGGAACTGTAGGCTCTTCCTTTTCAATCGGAGCGGCAGTATTATTGCTTTCGACTTGTTTTACCGCAGGCTGTTCAGTCGTTTGCTGTTCTGCCTGTGCAGGCTCAAAAGCACCGTTATTTTGGCAAAAGATACCTTTCATAACCCAGTATTCAACTGCCTCCGGAATATCGGTTTCATTTACGCCTGTCGCCTTACTGATGTCGCTTTCGTTCACATCTTCCCCACTGTGTCGCAAAAGATATAACAATACCTTAAGTTTAACGCCGTCCGAAAACTTAAGTCCCTCGTCTACAACAGACGAAGGTACGGCAAATATTGAATTCCAAGCACCAAGATTAATTTTCATAGACATTTCATATACCTCTGACCCAAAATAAATATTATAATCAAACTTTATCGTACACATTATTATATCACACTAAATTTAAAAATCGACACATATTTTTAAATTTTATAGATTTTTTTAAAGAAATATGTTAAAATACAGTTGAAATGTTTTAAGGAGGTAATATTATGAAATATACATACATTCCAAAAGGTGTTTGTTCAAGACAGATTAACCTTGAGATAAATGACGGAATTATAGAATCCTGCGAATTTATCGGCGGTTGCGCAGGCAACACTCAAGGCATTTGCGCTCTTGTAAAAGGTATGGACGCAGAAGAAGCTGTAAAGAGATTAAAAGGCATTGACTGCCGTGGCAGAGGTACATCTTGCCCCGATCAGCTTTCTTACGCTATCGAAGAGGCTCTTGAACTTGAATAAGCTCTGCGGCTAAAACTTTATATTTATCATAACATTAAAGCTCTCTTTATTTGCGTAAAGAGAGCTCTTTGTTTTGGTTTTAAGATTTAGACGGTTTAATGCAGTGTTTTGTCTGGAAATTCCGGTGTATCACAAAAATTATAAAAGTTTGGTCAACCTTTTCAAAGGTTGTGGGTGTGGGCAAAGCCCACAAATACTTTCCGTTTATGTAATCTAACGATTACCAAAAAGCCTGCTGTTTGGTAACTTAAACAAAAGAGTTTTCAAAACCATAACCCTTTAGTTCGTTTTAGTTCGTTTTACAGCATATTGGTTTTATCAATTTTTGCGTTCACATCATCAAGTTTATTTTCAAGCATAACAGACATAAAAAATATATTTTATGTCGTTCAACACCTCTAATTCTTCGTCGGACATAAAAATCTCCCGAAATCAGTCAACCTTGAAAGTACCTGCCTCAATCTCATCAATCATAGCAAGACGCTTTAAGTGTCTGTCGCCCTCTTCGGGAGTATTGAGGAAAATTTCTGTAAACTTAACAGCATCTTCTTCGCTTGTAACTCTGCCGCCCATACAAAGAATATTTGCGTGGTTGTGTCTGCGTGTCATTTCAGCGCAAAACTCATTGCTTACAACAGCCGCACGAATACCCTTAACTTTGTTTGCTGCCATTGAAATACCGATACCTGTACCGCAGCAAAGAATACCAAGCTCACATTCGCCGCTTGCTACTGCTTTTGCAACTTTATAGCCGTAAACAGGATAATCAACGCTGTCTGTGCTGTAAGTACCAAAATCTTTATATTCAATACCCTTTTCGTCAAGATATTTTTTAATTGCGCAGATAAGGTTATATCCGCCGTGGTCACATCCAAGTGCTAACATTTCTTTTCCTCCATTTTCTTTTTAAGTTCTCTTTCAGCCTGCGGCAGTCTTAAATACATCGGCATAAGTTCCGCAGCCGAAAGCACTTCTCCATCATTAAATTTTTGTACAGCAATTTCTGCTGTTGATGACGCTCTTTGAAATCTTATACTGATTGGTGCGAGTTCAACATTTGGTAATAATTCTTTCATAGCATTATAGCAAAGCTCCGCACCGTCACCCACAAGTATAATTCTTTCGTCATAGCTCTTAAGTTCTTCTGAAAGCTCGGCAACAGACAAAGCTCTGTCTTTGCAAAGTCTTTCGGGCTTTATGCCGTCACATTTGAAAAGCGCATTATAAACCTGTGAACAGCGAGCGTCCATAACAGAACAGATTATCCCATTTGCAGATTGCAAATTATACGCAAGGCTTTCAAGCGTCGATACCTCTATGCAAGGCAAATCATCGGCAAAAGCAAGTCCTTTAGCCGCTGCAACACCGATTCTTACACCCGTAAACGAACCCGGACCGCAGTTTACCGCAACGGCGGTAATATCTGTTGTCGTTAGGTTTGTGTTTGCAAGCAGACTTTCAACCATAGGCATAAGCGTTCTGCTGTGAGTAAGTTTTGTATTTATAAAGAACTCACCTATTATTTTGTTTTCGTCACAAATTGCGGTTGACGCAGCTGTGGCGCTTGTATCTATCGCAAGAATTTTCATTGCGGATCAACACCTTCAATTTCAAAAATTCTGTCATCATCATTTTCGCCCTTACTGATTCTGATTTTAATACAATCGGCAGGCAAAGCCTCTTCAATATTCTCACTCCACTCAATAATGATTATACCGTTATCAATATAATCAAAAAATCCTGTGGAATACAAATCATCCCATGTATTTACACGGTACATATCAAAATGAAAAATATTATACTTACCCGAATATTCATTGACAAGAGCGAATGTAGGGCTTGAAACATTTTCTCCTGCACCGAGCGCACCGGCAAGTCCTCTTGTAAAGGCAGTCTTGCCCATACCAAGACCGCCAAAAAGAGCAATTACTTCCGTGCCGCACAACTTTTCGGCAATTTTTGCGCCGAGTGCCTCTGTTTCACGGGCATTATGAGTATTTACAGTAATCATCAGAATAAACCGTTAATTTTTCCTTCCTCGGTAACATCAATTTTCTCTGCCGACGGAACTTTCGGAAGACCCGGCATTGTCATAATATCACCCGTATATACAACTACAAATCCTGCACCGTTTGAAAGTGTAAGATTCTTTACTGTGATTTCAAAATCCTTTGGAGCACCAAGAAGTGTTGGGTCATCAGAAAGCGAATATTGTGTTTTTGCAATACAAACAGGAAGTTTTTCACCGCCGAGAGCCTGAATCTGCTTCAATGCCTTTTCGGCAGCCTTTGTATAGTTTACTCTTGAAGCGCCGTAAATTGTTTTTGCAATTTTGTCAACCTTTTCTTTGATTGTAAGATCATCTGAATAAATAGGAGCAAAATCAGACGGCTTTTCGCAAGCCTCCACTACCTTTTTGGCAAGTTCTGTACCGCCTTCTCCGCCCTTTGAGAATACATTTGAGAGAGCAAAGTCTGCGCCTTTAGATTTACAGTAACTCTCGATAAACTCAAGTTCCTCTGCTGTATCTGTACCGAACTGGTTGATAGCAACTACAACGGGAACATTGTACTTTCTCATGTTATCAATGTGAACGCCAAGGTTTTCAATACCATTTTTAAGAGCCTCAAGATTCTCTGCAGAAACCTCTGCCTTAGGCACACCGCCGTTGTACTTTAACGCACGGCAAGTAGCAACAATAACTACGGCAGACGGCTTAAAGCCTGCATATCTGCACTTGATGTCAAAGAATTTCTCTGCACCGAGATCTGAACCGAAGCCTGCCTCTGTAATACAGTAATCGCCAAGTTTTAACGCAAGCTTTGTAGCACGAATGCTGTTACAGCCGTGAGCAATATTGGCAAAAGGACCGCCGTGCATAATAGCAGGGGTACCCTCGAGTGTCTGAACAAGGTTAGGTTTGATAGCGTCTTTAAGAAGAGCTGTCATAGCACCGTCAGCCTTGATGTCCTTTGCAAAAACAGGCTCGCCTGCATATGTATAAGCAATAAGAATATTACCAAGTCTTTTCTTTAAATCAGAAATATCGTCAGCAAGGCAAAGGATAGCCATAACTTCAGATGCAACAGTAATTATAAAGTGGTCCTCACGAGGAATACCGTTCACTCTGCCGCCAAGACCGACAACAATATTTCTCAAAGCTCTGTCGTTCATATCAAGACATCTCTTAATAAGAATCTGGCGAGGATCAATCCCGAGAACATTACCCTGCTGAATATGATTGTCAAGCATTGCACAGCAAAGATTGTTTGCAGAAGTAATAGCGTGCATATCGCCTGTAAAGTGAAGATTAATATCTTCCATAGGAAGTACCTGAGAATAACCGCCGCCTGCAGCGCCGCCCTTAATACCAAATACAGGACCGAGTGAAGGCTCTCTTAGAGCGATTACAGCCTTTTTACCAATCTTAGCCATAGCCTGACCAAGACCTGCAGAAGTAGTTGTTTTGCCCTCACCTGCGGGGGTTGGATTGATAGCTGTAACAAGAACAAGTTTTCCGTCCGGCTCATTTTCCAAACGATTGGCAAGTTCGTCTGAAAGTTTAGCCTTATACTTGCCGTAAAACTCCAGCTCATCCTCTTTAATTCCGATCTGTGCGGCAACCTCTTTAATCGGGAGTAAGGTCGCAGCCTGAGCGATTTCAATATCACTTAACATATTGAAAATACCTCCGTTCAAATATATTTCTTTAATTATAACAAAACTTTCCCCCTCTATTATTCCAATAAGAAAATATATTTTACAATAGAATATAAAATACTCGGGTTTAATTGCTGCAGATTAGGTAAAGTTACTTTGATGTATTCAGTTACAACGGATACTGTTGCGTTTAAAATCCAATATGGATAGATTTATAGCATAAATTCAATACCCATTTGCTCAGTAATATGATTTTTTAAAATCCAATATGGATAGATTTATAGTAATTACCCTTGTTTCTGCTTCTCCAAATTGCATAATTTAAAATCCAACATGGATAGATTTATAGACTCATCACTACGCTTGACCTCTTTGTCAGATATATTTTAAAATCCAATATGGATAGATTTATAGACGGTTTGCAAATCACATTGAAAGCGACAGTCCTCTATTTAAAATCCAATATGGATAGATTTATAGGCTGTCAAAACCGCCTCGCCTGCGTCCAAATAAGCGATTTAAAATCCAATATGGATAGATTTATAGAGAACATTATCTGTAAGCTCAACAACGATTACATTATCTTTAAAATCCAATATGGATAGATTTATAGTAAATTCATAGTCAATACCTAATCTTTCAAATTTAAACTTTAAAATCCAATATGGATAGATTTATAGGTTGACTTAACTGCAACTGAGATTGATGTTCGTTTGTTTAAAATCCAATATGGATAGATTTATAGATTGCTTGACTGTTTTAACTGATACGGGGCATTTAAGTTTAAAATCCAATATGGATAGATTTATAGAAATCTAAACAGCAGTTTTTGAATTTCCACACGCAACTTTAAAATCCAATATGGATAGATTTATAGGAAATTATAATTATATACCAGATATACCCAAATATACTTTAAAATCCAATATGGATAGATTTATAGTACCCTCGAACGAAAAATCGAAATTTGAACTATTCTTTAAAATCCAATATGGATAGATTTATAGATAATTTTGCTCATTTTAACACTCCTTTATTTTGTGATTTAAAATCCAATATGGATAGATTTATAGCTTTTTATCTTCCGACCAAAACCATCGAAAATCTTTATTTAAAATCCAATATGGATAGATTTATAGTGCTATCGACTCTGGTCTTAGTACTCTTGTACCTGTATTTAAAATCCAATATGGATAGATTTATAGACAGTATTTTACTTTTTGTGCTTGCTGTTGCCGTATTTAAAATCCAATATGGATAGATTTATAGTTCGCCTGCATCCAAATAAGCGAGGTACTTGTCGTTATTTAAAATCCAATATGGATAGATTTATAGTCCCCTATAACAGCTGTAACATATGTCTAACTTAACATTTAAAATCCAATATGGATAGATTTATAGCAGAAGACGAACTTATCGGACTTATGGATGATGAAACTATTTAAAATCCAATATGGATAGATTTATAGACTCCCCCCTAAAAAAATTCATATTAGAACAATCACATTTAAAATCCAATATGGATAGATTTATAGAGCGTCTGTTGTCTTGAATTATGTCACCGTTCCTGCATTTAAAATCCAATATGGATAGATTTATAGATGGCAAAGGTTCAAAACAAAGAGTAGTGCCTTTATTTAAAATCCAATATGGATAGATTTATAGTGAATCGTAGAAAGCTGCTTTAATATCATCAGTTGCATTTAAAATCCAATATGGATAGATTTATAGGGTGCAAGCACACCGCCGAAACACACAACAGTTAAGATTTAAAATCCAATATGGATAGATTTATAGAGTATCTTTAATTATTTCATCAAGATTGAGTAATCATTTAAAATCCAATATGGATAGATTTATAGATGATAGTTTTGAAAGTCATTTAGATAAAATTTTCAATTTAAAATCCAATATGGATAGATTTATAGGAATTGGATATGCGATACCCTATATGATTTATTAAAATTTAAAATCCAATATGGATAGATTTATAGTATTGATAAAAAGCAAGCCGATTATAATATCATAAATTTAAAATCCAATATGGATAGATTTATAGGTATTCGTAAGATGTAAGCAACATTTTTCTTTGATAATTTAAAATCCAATATGGATAGATTTATAGCTCGTTTGCAAAGGTATTTTTCATTGTGTCGAGTATATTTAAAATCCAATATGGATAGATTTATAGAATTTTCGGTGTAGTTGTTGCTGTTACTAAAGGTATATTTAAAATCCAATATGGATAGATTTATAGTCTTTGGTTGGGGTATTCACTTATATACAGGTCGCTTATTTAAAATCCAATATGGATAGATTTATAGTCTATTGCAGTATTTGCAAGACACCATTTATCTATATTTAAAATCCAATATGGATAGATTTATAGGCAACCTCTCTGTAAAAAGCGTCTGTCCCCTTTTTAATTTAAAATCCAATATGGATAGATTTATAGTCTTTTGATTAGTTTTCTTGTTTCTCATATACTGAGATTTAAAATCCAATATGGATAGATTTATAGTACCCTGCGAATGAGCAGACGGCAATTAGCTCATCTATTTAAAATCCAATATGGATAGATTTATAGGCGGATAAAATCTGTAATTCGTGCAGCACACACGATTTAAAATCCAATATGGATAGATTTATAGACACTGCGGTCACACTGTAACTCACGGCAAGCGTGAATTTAAAATCCAATATGGATAGATTTATAGTATGAAAATTATAAGGGTTCTGACACTGATTATAAATTTAAAATCCAATATGGATAGATTTATAGAATCGTTTTACCTGATAACTCATTGATTGACCGTATATTTAAAATCCAATATGGATAGATTTATAGGAAAAACGGTTGGCTGGGTATAAGATTTTGCTATATATTTAAAATCCAATATGGATAGATTTATAGTATAAGTTAGCGAAACCACCAACTACAACATCAGCGATTTAAAATCCAATATGGATAGATTTATAGTGCTTATCAGCCCGAATACAAAAAAGATAAATTTAAATTTAAAATCCAATATGGATAGATTTATAGAAAATGAAAAATGACGGCATAAAAGCTGTAATAATAATTTAAAATCCAATATGGATAGATTTATAGATGATGAAAATAATAACTGATGTTATAGTTCCAAAATTTAAAATCCAATATGGATAGATTTATAGACATTTGGCAGTTCGGTGTAGGACAAGATGTTTATTTATTTAAAATCCAATATGGATAGATTTATAGTAAAAACAGTTTTCGTCATTTAATTAATTACTTAAGCATTTAAAATCCAATATGGATAGATTTATAGTTTGCTTTTTGCCGCTGTTTCAATTTGCGCTTGCGTATTTAAAATCCAATATGGATAGATTTATAGTATCTAATATTGATTATAATGACTTAACACTTGGGCATTTAAAATCCAATATGGATAGATTTATAGCAACTATATATAGCTGACATCGACAGCACAAACCAAATTTAAAATCCAATATGGATAGATTTATAGTGTAAGCTTTGGTTTACAAATATGCCATCAAAAGAAATTTAAAATCCAATATGGATAGATTTATAGAAGATAGGTCTACCGCAATTCTATTGGTTTTAGATAAATTTAAAATCCAATATGGATAGATTTATAGGCGGCTATGACTGTTTCGGGTCTTCTTACTGATGTATTTAAAATCCAATATGGATAGATTTATAGATGTGGGAATATCTATTCTTGAAAATTCAGCAAAACTATTTAAAATCCAATATGGATAGATTTATAGGGAACAGAGCAAACAACAAATGAGTTGACTCGAAAATTTAAAATCCAATATGGATAGATTTATAGCCGAAATGCAAACGCCCGACCAATGGCAAAAAGATAAATTTAAAATCCAATATGGATAGATTTATAGGCTATAACTACAAATACTATAAAAATGCTATTTGCAATTTAAAATCCAATATGGATAGATTTATAGTATGCCTTGTCCTCTGCAAGCAATAGCTTATATTTATTTAAAATCCAATATGGATAGATTTATAGAACAGCGCCGAATATTCTCAAAGATAGTTGGGAATATTTAAAATCCAATATGGATAGATTTATAGTTTTCCGCAATATCAAAAATACTTAACTTATGACGATATTTAAAATCCAATATGGATAGATTTATAGCGACGAAAATTAAAGCTATATAAGGAGTTTTTTGGTATTTAAAATCCAATATGGATAGATTTATAGCATTTAAAAGTGTTATCCTGCGGCTGAAACTTATATTTAAAATCCAATATGGATAGATTTATAGTTATCCCGGTGCAGTGCGACATAATGTCATACAACAATTTAAAATCCAATATGGATAGATTTATAGCAGTAACTATGATGTCAAGTATGAGGGTCAAGATAATTTAAAATCCAATATGGATAGATTTATAGAGCAACAGAAGTTAATATCAATTCAATGTTAGAGATGATTTAAAATCCAATATGGATAGATTTATAGTGCGGTAATTTGACAATTCAACCGCAAGAATTCATATTTAAAATCCAATATGGATAGATTTATAGTCAACTTAATTGCAATTAGTTTATATAAATTTGTTATTTAAAATCCAATATGGATAGATTTATAGGACGTCGAGGAAAATCCGTCGTGGAAGTTGACAAAATTTAAAATCCAATATGGATAGATTTATAGATTCAAAATTTTCAAAAAAGAAAGGAAACAAAATTAATTTAAAATCCAATATGGATAGATTTATAGAAAGGAAAATGAAAAAAATGAAAGTCACACAAATTGATTTAAAATCCAATATGGATAGATTTATAGGAAAATAGCATTCTAAACATCCCGCTCACAAAAACATTTAAAATCCAATATGGATAGATTTATAGAATATTGATTTTGAGTTAACGCAACCCGAAAAGAAATTTAAAATCCAATATGGATAGATTTATAGGTAATCGCCTGTATAAAATCCCTCACCATTGCGGATATTTAAAATCCAATATGGATAGATTTATAGCGAAATGGGTATCAGTGATGTTGAGAACATACAACAATTTAAAATCCAATATGGATAGATTTATAGTGGAACGCAAAGCGGTTACTTTTCATCAGCTACAAAATTTAAAATCCAATATGGATAGATTTATAGGAGCCGTTCGAGATTTTAGCGAACAGTGATAAAAATATTTAAAATCCAATATGGATAGATTTATAGTCGGGGTCAAGGGGCACACTTGCCCCTTGTGGGTAAATTTAAAATCCAATATGGATAGATTTATAGTTTTACATTAATCTTATTTTTAATGTAATGAGGTTTATTTAAAATCCAATATGGATAGATTTATAGCCGAGAACCGCCATCATTGCAGCAGTAGCGGAGACTATTTAAAATCCAATATGGATAGATTTATAGTTCTCGGTTGTATTTCGAGCTTCGCCGCTGAGGGATTTAAAATCCAATATGGATAGATTTATAGTGCTTTTTGATGATGTATATGTAAGATATGAATTATATTTAAAATCCAATATGGATAGATTTATAGATTTTTTAGTATGCAATCCCGAAAATCTATATCCTTATTTAAAATCCAATATGGATAGATTTATAGAAATTCTTGCGGTTGTATTGTCAAATTACCGCAATAGTTTAAAATCCAATATGGATAGATTTATAGGCTACACGCATAACCGATAGTAGTGCCGTAATTGTCGTTTAAAATCCAATATGGATAGATTTATAGAAAAATACTGCTGAATGTCAATCAATGTTTGCAATGGTTTAAAATCCAATATGGATAGATTTATAGAAACGCTGACTTTATCTGCTCTTCGACAAATGAAATGTTTAAAATCCAATATGGATAGATTTATAGTGTGTGTGACAAATCCCTGTAATGATGAAATTTCATAGTTTAAAATCCAATATGGATAGATTTATAGTTCCAAAAGCAAATGAAACGGAAAAATACAACAAAGGTTTAAAATCCAATATGGATAGATTTATAGGGAAAATTTTATTAAGTAAAATAAACTCTTCCGTTTGTTTAAAATCCAATATGGATAGATTTATAGTATTTTCCTTTGCTCATTCCATACGCAAAAGAAATATGTTTAAAATCCAATATGGATAGATTTATAGTATTTACTATTTTGTAGACAAAATCGAATTTTTAGCGTTTAAAATCCAATATGGATAGATTTATAGTATATACCAATCCGCAACAGCGAGGGATTTTATGTGTTTAAAATCCAATATGGATAGATTTATAGCGTTGCTACATAACACAAACGGTTTTGGAACGAAAAGGTTTAAAATCCAATATGGATAGATTTATAGTTTATACATATGACAGCATTACAATTAAAAATTTTGTTTAAAATCCAATATGGATAGATTTATAGGATTTTTCCGAAAACGGTCGATTATTAGTCAAATAGTTTAAAATCCAATATGGATAGATTTATAGGAACTTGCGATTACATTTTTTGATAATTTTAGAAAGTTTAAAATCCAATATGGATAGATTTATAGCCGAAAAGACCGGAAAAAAATATCCGCTTGGTGTGGTTTAAAATCCAATATGGATAGATTTATAGAGTTCTTCATCTTCGGCAAGAAGCAGCTTATATTTGTTTAAAATCCAATATGGATAGATTTATAGCCAATCCACGCACAAAAATGATAACCGAAGGAAAATGTTTAAAATCCAATATGGATAGATTTATAGGTAGCCTACCGTTGTTTGAAAAATCATTTAAAATTGGTTTAAAATCCAATATGGATAGATTTATAGGCCTTGAAAAATTTTATTAAGTAAAATAAACTCTTGTTTAAAATCCAATATGGATAGATTTATAGTTTGCGTTTACAAACCCACGCACGAAAATGATTACAGGTTTAAAATCCAATATGGATAGATTTATAGTTGTTCAGCTTGACGGTTACACTACTGTCCCATATGTTTAAAATCCAATATGGATAGATTTATAGTTCTTTTCAGCACTTGAACAATTAAACAAAATTTGGTTTAAAATCCAATATGGATAGATTTATAGAATATGCAACAAGGCGATATCAAAGTCTATCCATTGTTTAAAATCCAATATGGATAGATTTATAGATAAACATCTGTTCAAATAGTTAACATCAATGTTTTTGTTTAAAATCCAATATGGATAGATTTATAGCTGTTATAATATCGTATATAATTCCATTGCCCATGTTTAAAATCCAATATGGATAGATTTATAGCGCTATCAAGTGCCTTAAGTTTTTTTGAAACATCAAAGTTTAAAATCCAATATGGATAGATTTATAGTTGAGAATGTAGACTTTGAGGAACTTCCCGGTATTAGTTTAAAATCCAATATGGATAGATTTATAGTTTTGGCATAGAATCGTATGATTTGTCAAATGTTCTGTTTAAAATCCAATATGGATAGATTTATAGAATCTATATAATGACTAACTATCACTATAAAGACCGTTTAAAATCCAATATGGATAGATTTATAGTCCTCTGAACCTCTGGAATTATATCAAAGATATTCGTTTAAAATCCAATATGGATAGATTTATAGTATATGTATAAATTCCACCTGCAAAACGCTCACCATGTTTAAAATCCAATATGGATAGATTTATAGTTCTTTTAATACTAAAGCATATTCAAGTTTTGTTGTGTTTAAAATCCAATATGGATAGATTTATAGTGAACCCGCAGCAGCACCGGTTTCTGCTGCAAAACGTTTAAAATCCAATATGGATAGATTTATAGCTGTTACGCAGAAAAATAAACTTACCTAAATTTTTTGTTTAAAATCCAATATGGATAGATTTATAGTTTTTTCAGACACGCAAAAGGAGGGACATAAAATTGTTTAAAATCCAATATGGATAGATTTATAGCGGCTTTTACGGTTGGCAAAATAGATTATTTTTTAGGTTTAAAATCCAATATGGATAGATTTATAGGTAACAGGTGTTGAAGAAATTATTATGTTTGTTATGTTTAAAATCCAATATGGATAGATTTATAGTAAATACAAAATGTTATTAGCAGAAGATGAGGAATTAGTTTAAAATCCAATATGGATAGATTTATAGCGGTTCTGTTTTTTTTCAAAGACCCCTAACTCTACGTTTAAAATCCAATATGGATAGATTTATAGTAGTCTGAATGACCTTTTGGATCCGGCTTTTAAGAAGTTTAAAATCCAATATGGATAGATTTATAGCTCCTTAATTTTTTTGAATAGTTTGAATAGATTATAGTTTAAAATCCAATATGGATAGATTTATAGCCGGTATAAACTTAAAGACTTAAAGAACTTTAATAGTTTAAAATCCAATATGGATAGATTTATAGTTTTCGAGCTCTGCATAATGCTCTTCATCTGTGCGTGTTTAAAATCCAATATGGATAGATTTATAGGTAGAACCGTTTTGTCAAACTTTTGCTCTAAACGTGGTTTAAAATCCAATATGGATAGATTTATAGTGTCAAAGCAGCTCGAAACCGCAAACGCTAATCTTGGTTTAAAATCCAATATGGATAGATTTATAGCAATTCGTGTGTAGTAATCCTTGCCTTTAACCTGTGTTTAAAATCCAATATGGATAGATTTATAGTATGACTATGGTATTATTTATTTAATAAATGACTAGTTTAAAATCCAATATGGATAGATTTATAGTCTGTTCGCAATGTCAGAAAGACAAAGAATTTTTCAGTTTAAAATCCAATATGGATAGATTTATAGTAGTTACCGAGCATTGTGTTATACAAATCTGCCTCGTTTAAAATCCAATATGGATAGATTTATAGAAATTGATAAAGTTACTTGCTTCTCTAAATGTCACGTTTAAAATCCAATATGGATAGATTTATAGAATCTTGCTCTTTAATGCTGAATCAGCTTTTTTATAGTTTAAAATCCAATATGGATAGATTTATAGTAAAACAAAAAACCTTTGTTTCGGCAGTTAAAGCAAAGTTTAAAATCCAATATGGATAGATTTATAGACTCGCCGTTGGTCCTGCGTTCGTCTAACTGTGCCTGTTTAAAATCCAATATGGATAGATTTATAGCCTCTCTTACCCACAGCCGATTTTTTAAGTATTTTTGTTTAAAATCCAATATGGATAGATTTATAGTCAGCTTTTTATTCCCTGCCGCTGCCTCGTCCATAGTTTAAAATCCAATATGGATAGATTTATAGTTACATCAGTCATTAAGACACTCACCCCCTTTCACAGTTTAAAATCCAATATGGATAGATTTATAGCTTTTGAAATGTAAATCTTATGCGTTCTTGTCATTTGTTTAAAATCCAATATGGATAGATTTATAGAAAGCCAGCTTACCCTCAGCCTTACACCACTATCATAGTTTAAAATCCAATATGGATAGATTTATAGTGCTTTCTCCTTTTAACAATAAAGAAATAAAAACATGTTTAAAATCCAATATGGATAGATTTATAGTTTCGCCGCATCCGCATTAGCCAAAAACACGATTACGTTTAAAATCCAATATGGATAGATTTATAGCCGTGGGATAAAATGATAAGTAATCATCGGCATTTTTCTGTGCTGTTTTGTCGATATACCAAATATTTATCAAATATTACTGTCATTTCAATATATCAAAAGCAACTATACCGATGATTACTTGATTTTTAGGTTCTGTCAACCTGCCGGGGGTTTTGTGCTATGTCAGGTCGACAATAAAAGCGTTACAAAAAATTTGATGTTTTATCATCCGTTTTTCCAAGAAAATCTTTATTCATCCACCGTTCTTCACGGGTATGAAACATTATTACCGAATCCTTGTCTTTTCTGATATAAACATCAAGTTCTTTTTGCAAAGCAAGTGAGTTTGCTTTACTTAAGTTTCCTTCAAAGACAGAGTTTTGAATATGTACAAGATATTTTTTGCAAATCTTAAATACCTTTGGAAGTATTTTTCTGCCCTTTTCATCACATATTATATCATATACAAGAATTACATACAATATTTACCACCACATTTCAAAGCCTTTATATTCTTTTTCTCCTATAATGCGCTTTATCAGTTTATAAAGTTCAAGTCTGATTAAGAATTGATAAGAAACATTTTTATTAAGTTCTTTGTGAAAAATAGTTGTCTTTAATTTTTCGTCAAATTCAGATGTAATTATTCGTGACGCTCTTTCGGTAAGCTGCAAACCGTTAAGTCCTTCTACAAAACTGCTTTCTGTTATTTGTTTTCGATTAAGCAAAGAAAAGATCAGACGATCCGCAATCAGCGGTTTGAAAATTTCCGATACATCAAGTGCAAGAGAATATCGCCTTGTACCCGGCTGATGAAGATAGCTTATTGTAGGATTAAGTTGGGTTTTATAAATTTCCGCCAAAGTTTTTGTATATACAAGAGAATTGACATATGAAATAAGGCTGTTAATCATATTGTCGGCAGGATGATAAACTCTTTTATCAAATTCAATATTCTGATCAATAATTACATTCCACGCTTTGTAATATTCCTGACGAATATTACCTTCAATTCCCATCAACTCTTCTATGGTTTCTACATCTGCAAGTTTCCTCCTCAAATTTTCAATAGCAGCCATTTGCTCTGACACATTCTTGCCTCTGCCGTTGTAGTATCTTAAGTTTCTGTAAATATTATAAGACGCAGCAACTATAAATTCTCTTGCTATTGATAATCTGTTTGAATAGTCGCCGTAAGCAAGCACTTGCTTAACCAAAAGCTGACCTGCAAGTTTTGTTTCCTTTGGGCAAAAACTTCCTATGTAAAATTGATAGTAATTGAAGAAATGTACAAGTATTCCGTATTTTGAAAATAAGTTCAGCAATTTAGATGTAACCGTTATTTCATTCATAATATAAATTTCTTTAATATTTTCTATCGGAAGATCTTTTACATTTCCGTCAATTGCAGTAAATCTTAATGTGTTGTCTTTTTGAGTTAAATTGCCTGACGAATATATGTAATAACTTTCCTGCATTTTATCACCTCAAATACAGCACAAATCATAGTAAGCACATGATTTGCAAATTCTTTTACTTTCAAATTTTGGCGGCAAAGCAGCCGATATAATTTTTACTATATCAGCTGCCGCACTTTCAAGCTCTCTTTCATCTTCTTCGCTAAGTTCAACATTAAGACTTTGCTTTAGCAAAGGATAATCAATCCTGCCTTTTATTCCCTCTACCCCACGCTTTTTCAGATAATAAAGATAGTATTTAAGTTGAGCAATACCCGCTTCCTCTATCTTTCTGCTTTTCTTTACCTCATGTAAAAGTTTATGCTCGGTAATAAAATCAATATTGATTGTGTTGTCGATCATAATATGTTTTTTCTTTTGCTTATAAGTGGTTTCATCTATAAGTTTTCCGATTTTGACATTTTCGTTTTCACTTTCCATTGCCAAACCGTTTGAAAAATACCACAGCTTTCTTTTACAAACATAGTAATAATAAATATGCATACCCGAAATATTATTTTCGTCCATAATCATACCTCATATAAAATTATCAGGTTCTCCGTTATCTTCAGATTTATCTTGCTTTTTGGTTTTCTTTTCCTTATCAAATCTGATGCCGCATTCGGAATCATAACTGCTGTTAATAACAGGTAATTCAGTATATGGCATTTTTAATTTTTCTATTTCGTAATCGTCAATTCTGAATTTAGGTACGGAAACCGTGAAGCCAAGTATTTCTTCGTTTGCCTTAAGTTTATCATCTCTTGAATAAGTATCTGATTTTAAAACATCCAAAGCTTTTTCTATGGCACTCTCATTTTGATTATAAACATCAATCGGCACAGCGTCACTTCTGTCAATACTTCTTATTCCATCTTTTTTAAGAGAGAGATAATCGACATTTTCTTTATAATATTTATAAATTTTACGATATTCTTGATAATATTTTGATTTTTCGATTTTTTCAACCGAAAGGTACTCATCTATAAGTTCTTTTTTAAGAACTTCAGAGATAATTCCGTCAACGCTTAAAATTGCCTGTTTTGACAACGAATGAATATCATCGTCAACAAAACGATGTGCATTACCTTGAATTTCAGTAAATACAAAACAATTGTAAGATGAAAAGTCTTTATTACCCTTTCTGTTTACTCTGCCAAAGCGTTGGAACAGGGAAAATAAATCCGATAACTCGGTAATAAGAATATCAAAATCAATGTCAAGACTTGCTTCGACTACGGATGTTGAAATCCATATTTCAGGTATATTCATACTTTCGTTAGTTTTTTCAGAGGCTGCCAAAATCGCATTTTCTTTAGTTTTTCTGTCATTTTTTGTAAAATTGGAATGAAACAGATTTACACTTGCGTTAATATCCGAATTTTTTATTTCGGTGTACATCTTATTTGCAATATCAATCGAATTGCAAACGACAAGATATTTTTTTACTTTATCGCATATTGTATCATCAAATATTTTTATAATATCGTCAGACTGCAAGTTTTTTTCATATACTTTTACATTATGCCTTAGCTTTCCTTTATCAGAAAAATCGGATGTTTTTACATCTGTTCCGAGTATTTTTTCAATCTCGTTTCTTACAAACGGAGGCAAAGTTGCGGTAATTACAGCCACCTTACCACCCAAAGTATGAATCATCTCAATTGCATAAATAATTGCAGCCAAAACATCAGGTGAATACATCTGTATCTCATCAATAATAAACTTTGAATATGACGCTACCGCAAGTTTGTATTCATAACCTGCATATTTCAATGCAAAGTCAAATATCTGATCAGGCGTACAAATTGTAATCGGAAGTGCAAGCTGTTTACTGCATTGTGCATACGCAAAATCATAATTTTTTCCGCTAATTATTGAATCTTCCAAATAATAGGATTTCATATCGGAGTGAACAAGTGCCACTCTTTCCTTGTAATCTTCTTGAGAATTATCTCCGCAAAGCTTTTTAATTCTTTCGTACATCGCATTGATAGCTGTTTTTAACGGCAAAACGAAAAAGCATTTATTGTCCCCACACCAAAGCAATCCCGCCTCAGTTTTGCCCATACCTGTAGGTGCTGTTACAATTAAATTGCTGTCGGTATTTTTAATGCAAAATTCTTGCAATTCATTGTAATGTATATTTCGGGTATTTTTCCAATTGTTTAAAGAATCAGTCAAAAAATCGTTGACCTTTTCGCAGTCAAGACCTGCACTTGCACTGTAATCACATTTATGTAAAAGACCTTTTAATAAAACAGCGTATTGTTTTTCTTCATCAGAAAGTTCGGTTTCAAATAAAGTTTTGATTTTCTTAATATTCCTCTTCATTTTATTGTAAGAATTTGTATCAAAGCCAAATTCAGCAAGGAATTTTTCTATAAGCTCACGGTTTTCTTTAAACACTGTAACAGGAGATTCTTTGTTATAGTGATGATAAAGCACAGCAAAATATACGCTTATAGGTTTTATACATTCTGATTTATCAATAAAAAAAGTCGAAAGTATACTGTGTGGAATTTCTTGTTCAGGTTGAAAATTTCCGCCTTTAGTAATTCTTTTTTGAAATTGAGAATTTGCCTTACCGTTATCATGTTTTAAACACGAAACAAGTAAATCAGAGTATAAATCATCAGATTTTATATAGCCGAGCTTATAGAGCAGTTTTGCCTGCTCTATAAGCTCATTTGAATGTTGTCCTATTGTTTTGTCGGGTTTTGCAAGTTTATCTTCTATATTCATTATAAATACCTCAAGCTAAAAACACTGAATATATACCGTTCTCGGTTTTGTCAAGCATTATGCCTTTACAACCGTTTTCAATATAGTTAAGTTGACAGAAAATAATAGGTACACGATTAAACACTCGTTTTCTCATACCGCCCTTTAACTGCACAGTTTTGTAATCCTTTGGCATTAAATATTTTGTACCGCCTGTGTATCCGCCTTCCGTTTTTGAAATTATATCCATATCGTCTTTATTAATTTCGAGATACTCGACAGGCATATAAACATCAAAATCAGCTTCTCCGTAATCGACATCTTCGTCAACATCAAAAAGCTCTGTTTCCGCACACTCAAGCACTTCTACAAAATCCTCTCCTCTGCCGATTGCAGTAAGATTTCCGATATTATCCATAATATCATTCATAGTATTTTCATCTGCAACTATATGAATGATAAGTTCAATATCGCAGAGAAGTTCATAATACTTAGGTCCTTTTGCAAGCGTTCTGAAATGGGAATACGGAATAGTATACTTTACCTTTTCGTACTCATCATACACAGCCTTTATATGCTTAATACGCTTATCAAATTCTTTTACTTCTTCGGCAGAAATATTTTCATCGGCTTTCATTTCTTTGAGCCGAGTTTTCATTTTATTAATGATTTTTTTATGCTTGTCGATTCTGCGTTTTGTACGCTTTAAAAAGCGGTATTCTTCAAGCAATTTTTCATTAATTACATTAATTGTAATGCCTTTTTCAAAGCTGTTTCCTTGAGCCTTTTGTGCAGTAGCCACAACCTGATATGCACTTGAAAGCATATCGGGATTTTTCATTTTTACAAGCAAATTTCTGTCATCATTAAGACTGTTAAGAAAACAATCGTCCTTATACATTTTTGTTTTTAGAGAACCGTACTTTCCCTGTACGCTTACTTGCATAGGATGATAAGATGTATAACCGCAAGCCTTGTGAATTGCTCCGATAACAGTTGAATACGGCGGTAAAGGAAATGTCATACGGTTTTGTACAGTTTCTTCTTTTTTGTAATTTGCACTGTTTTGTTTTATATGAAGTCTAATTGCTTTCATATTAATTCCGCCTTACTCCGAAAAATACTCTTTAACCTGACCTCTGAGATTTTCAAAAAATTCTGTCATACTTACAGGATTAAGTTCTCTTACAATTTCGTCCTCGTTTGAAAGCTCGCCGTTACGCATAAGTGCACAACTGTAACCTTGAGCAAGTTTTTCCTTAATCGGCTCTATAATAAGTCTTTTGCCTGAAACAGAAACCGCATTTTCAAAAATATGTGTTTTTCTCGGTGAAAGACCGCCTACCACAAAAATCGGCTCTGCGTTATCAAGATTTCCCTTAACGACAAGTGAAAGATTTTCTACTGCGTCAATAAGAGCAATTACTCTTTCGCACTTTTCTGCGTTATCTGCCTCTGCACCAAAGTTTTCGTCCTTACCGATTTTTTCGAGGTCAATTGTAAGACTGTAAATTTTAGATGACTTGTCATATTCATACTGATAAGGCATAAGACCGCAATCCTTTGCATTGTTTTGAACATTTAAACCGTGTGCCATAGCATAATTGGTTGCAAGGTAAAGGTTATTGTGAAAACGGGCATCATTAATAAACGGCTCTGTAGCAACAGCGTCTGTAAGATAGAAAGAACTGTTACGGATGTATGTAACATCTTTTGTTGACATATATCCACCCTCAAGTGCACGGCATGTTGCGGCATTTACATCTTCATTAACAAGCTTCTGCATTGCTCCGTCGATTGATGTCTGTAAATCATCATAAAAACCCGACTGAACACAGATAGCGTTTTTAAGGCTCTCACGACTTCTTGTAGCGTACTCTTTTCCGCCTCTGAATACCTTTTGTACACTTGAAATATTACCGAGGCTTTCGCCGTAGTTGCTTGTCATATTTGCGATTACAGTTAATGTTAATGCTTTATTTTTCATAATAAAATCCCCCTTATATTAGTTATTTTTTGAGCTTACTTCAATTAATGCGCTTGCAAAAGCAAATGCAAGATCTTTATTTTCTTCCGCATTTTCAAGAAATGTATAGAAAAATGAAAATTCCATTCCGACATAAGCAGACAAACTAAGTATAATCTCTTTTGCTCTGTCGTAATCATGTGCGCAAAGAGCACTGATTATTTTTTGCTTATATGAATTAATTTTATTACTGCTTTTCATTTCAATTAGTTTTTGGGAAGTTAAAAATCCACAACTTTTTGCTGACTTAATTTCATTCATAATTTCATTTCCTTTCCAAGATACATTTATGTCTATTAGCATATCAGTTCTGCTTTTTATATAGCCTTTAACGGCATTATCATCAAAATAAAACTTAAGCATCATTAAAATTACATCGTCAAGCAACACATTGTTAAGACAACGCATATAAACTTCTTTCTCAAGATTAAACCAATAATCATCATTGATTTTTTTGACAAAGTTTAATGATTTCCCCGATAATTCTCTTAACTTTTTTAATCTTTCAAGTCGTACAAAGAATGTTTCGTAATAAGCCTTATCCTGTGATTTTGATATAATTTCAACATCATAGCTGATATAATCTTTTGAATTTTGCAAAACAAGCATTAGTTTGTTTTTGTCGTCTTTATTTTCTGTACTGCTAAGTTGATTTGAAAAAGCATAGTTTGTTTGAGTTAAAGACTTAACAGAAAAATTATTATTTACAAAATATGTTTCTCGCATATCGGGATTTGAAAAAGCAAACGGAATAAAGTCAAATTCCAAAATATCATTAGCGTCAAAACTTTCTTTTGAAAAGCAAAAGCCGAGATTACTTGTTTTTCTGTCTTTGTCAACATTGTAGCCTCTAAGTCTGCAAGTGCTGTTATTTTCGGTAAAAATAAGTCGTTCATTGCAGTAATTCTTATAAAGGTTATTGCCGTTTTTAAAGATATTCTTTATAATTTCCGCCCTGTTTTCTTCAATGGTTGAAATAAAAATATCTTTATTTGTTCCATCAAATTTTATTTTGTCAAATAGCCCTTTAAGAACTGTTTTGCTCTTAACAAGGTCGTTTACCAATTTAATTTGTTCTTCACTGAATTCTTGACTTTCGAGAATGTTTAAAATATTTTTGTGAGTCATATATTTTTCAAAATAGTTCTCTGCAAACTCAAGATATTTTTCTTCTGTTATATCTTCACTTTTGTAAATAATACCGTCAAAGCCGTGGATATAATTATCGGGCTTTTCTTCAACATCATAGAGGACTTTGTAAACAATTCCAAAGTAATCAAAATATTTACATAAACCGACAACGGCTGCTGCAAACCTCCAATCGGTAGGCTGCAGCAAAGTGTCATAATCAAAGTAATCAATCTTTGTTTTCATTAATTCGGTTCACCTCCCTCCGATAAAAGCTCGGCAAAGCCAAATCCTGCGGATTTTCTTGAGCCTATACCGCTTTTCAGCAGATAATTAATAACCGATTTATCGGCATTAATACTAAAACTGCCTAAACTGCATTCAATGTAGTTTTTATAGTGATAAACCACTGTTTTTTTTGCGTTTAACGGTTTAATTTCAAAGTTTGAAATTAACTTCTCGTCAAAACCGCTTTCAACAAGCTGCTCTTTAATTACCTGTTTTGCAATCTCCGTAAAATCCGGATTAGCAACCGAAATATACTTATCCGAATTATTCTCGGCTTTATGTAATCTGATACACAAAGGGCTAAGCATTTTCACAACAGCGGATGATGAAGTAACATTTTTTTCCGGCACAAGATTAACACTGACAAGTTTCATTTCGTTGCCGAGCGGAGCGGGAATCGGCTTGTCCTTTTGCTTTATAAAAGCAGACATAAAAATACATCCCGTATTATAGTCAGCCGTTGAAAAAGTAATGTTTAGTTGATTTTTTCCGAGTTGAATTTCCGTTTTAGAAAACTTCGGCATAGGCAGATTCACCGCAAAAGTAAAATTTCTGCGTTCCGGTGTAAAATAATATTTTTCATAATATTTTCCCTCGGCAATATCTGACAGTGACCGTTTAAAAAACGAAAGCATAATTCGTCGATAATCAATCGGCAGCTTATTGTTTTGCAAATGAAATCGCAATAAGATTTTCATATTTACCTCCATTTATTATTTTAATAGTATTAGATTTTGTTATTAGAGTTATGATATTTCACAACTCTAATTACAGTATAGCGTTCACAATTTTGTTTGTCAATACCTAATATATATTTACTAAGAAAATTTTTTATAAATAAACTTACAAATACATTTATTTTTATAAATTTAGTACATTTGATATTTACAATTAATTATGATATAATTTAATAAATCTTTCCATAATGGATTTTAAATAATATTTATTTACACCACTTTTTTAATCTATCCAAATTGGATTTTGTCTTTACCATACTCTTTTGTCAAGGTGAACCCGTGGTATTTCTCGTTTTTCCCTCAAAAATCCGAACTTCACTTTGGCAATTTAGGGTTGTCTTTACCATATTATAACATTTTCACTGTACCATAATCCGTACTTTGAATTTGATTTATAAAAAAGATAAAAGATAAAAGGCTCTCGATAAAAATTCGAGGGCCTTTGCTTTTTAAAATCATATTTCGTTATATATGTTGGAGTAATGTTTATAAATTATGATTTACCAGAATATTTTGCACGGCAATTATAAAAGTTTGGTCAAACTTTTGTAATTGTGACGGTAGGGTAAACAAAATTTATCTCCATTTTTAAATATTTAAATCATTCTATGCTTTTTCCATCTGCCTGACAAATACATTGCAAGATATGCTGCAGCACGAGCATACCAATCAACAAACATACCGATCCATACACCTAAAACGCCCATATCAAGAACCATAACAAGTATATAACTGCAAACTATTCTGAATATCCACATTGAAATCATACTTACACCGAGTGAAAAGTTTACATCTGTACGCTTGCACAATTTGAGATATATTTCTTTGTATATTCTAACATAATAAATGCATTTATTTAAATATACAGATGTATTTTTAGTATATTATTACTATTAAAAATTAGCCGCTTGTATATATAATACTATTTGAGATATTATATTACAATTTTTATAAATGTGGTTTTAAATCAAAGTTAATATTCACTAACTTCAATATTTGGCACTTTCTGCTATTTTTCTGTGTTACCAACATTTTATAATTGATTATCAAAGATATAATAAGTTATCCTTCGGTAAAAATAATAAGTAAGTAATCTGTATATATATCTTGATGTATATTAAAATTATAATCATCGTTAAACTTAGAAACAGTTAAAATTTTCTTAAAAATTTTTATAATCTGAAATTAACGCTTGACAAATATTATCTGTAATGATATAATACTATTTGTTGCAGAGATAAGCGGATGTAGTTTAGTGGTAGAACTTCAGCCTTCCAAGCTGATCGTGTGGGTTCGATTCCCATCATCCGCTCCACAAAAGGTGCTGTAAAGAAACAGCATATTAAAAAGCCGAGATTCACGAAAAAGTGAGTCTCGGTGTTTTTTTTGCTTGCATTGCTGAATATTGTATCCGGGCAATAATCGTTCGTTACCCTTATTTGCATTGGCAGTTATCTTTGTTCCGTCTATGTAGATATGCGACATATCCTGCTTTCCTTAACAGCAAGGTGTTTATTTAGATCAATATGATGAAAAACCTCGTTAAATGTATATACCGGATCAGAAATTTCTATTATTTTTTCAATTTCCGGTTATAATTTTAATTGATATGGTGTATAATGCACCTTGTTGATGTGGTTTTTCATTGATAGTAAATTATATCACAAAAACGACTGCGTTCCTACCTTTTGGTTAGAATGCAGTCGTTTTTTATTTGGGCTGTTTTTTACAGCTCCTTTTCTTAACGGTCGCCTTCAAGTCCCGTTATTAATTTACTTGTAAAACAAAAAAACAGATTAACAAAAAGCTAATCTGTTTTTATGGTGCGAGTGACGGAGTGAAAAAAAATAAGTACACTTTCTGTCTCGTTTGATACGGCTTGTTAAATTTATAAATATCATCAACGCTCTCCCTAAAAACAGTCCACCGGACTGTTTTCTTAACGGTCGCCTTCAAGTCCCGTTATTAATTTACTTGTAAAACAAAAAA